>Ga0326728_10002753_pt1 | contig 57350 bp, 68 predicted proteins | sample MB3enrmetagenome_FD_207602 | JGI IMG/M metagenome (GOLD analysis project Ga0326728, IMG submission 207602) | Lab enriched peat soil microbial communities from McLean, Ithaca, NY, United States - MB31MN | ecosystem: Environmental > Terrestrial > Soil > Wetlands > Peat | place: USA: New York... | reverse complement strand
CATCCAAGACATAGCAGCAATCATCAGGAAACATAGAGTTTCAAAAATGAGAATTAAGAAACGGGCATTACAGGTCAGCCCGACCTACGTTTCCAAGGAAGAAGATTATCTCTACAACCTCAACTGGGTACTCGAGAATCTCTTCAAGAAAAATCCCGCTTCAAAGCCATCGTCAAATGCAAAGTAACATTCCAGAAACTGCCCGATGTGCAGCCGCTGTTCTGGCTGAATCCGCCAAGCAAAGGCTACAAGGGCAAAACCAAGAGGGGCTTCAAAGCAGGCGGCGAAGCAGGCTACCGCGGAGAAGCCATAAACGACCTAGTAAAACGCATAATTTAAGCCCCGGTACGAAGGTCTGCGCCACCCGTTCAAAACAGGCAGCCACCCAAAAAAGTCGCAACCCGCAAAAGCCTTCAAACCTCAAACCGAAAAAGCAACCCAAAACACAAAAAACCAAGCCTGAAAATCGCAACTTTCACCAAACCAAAAGTCGCAACTAAAAAATATCTGACAAAAGAAAACCAGAAACCACTAAAACCCCCTAAATCAATCACAGAAACCTCAAAAAACAAAAACTCACCACAAAAGAAATCGCCAATTTCCACGCAATCATCATTTTCATGGGTAAACTGCTTTAGGGCTAATGCGCGTTTTCTCACTGTTTCTGTGCGATACGTTTTATAGTGTCGATGAAGAAATCCGTTAGTTAATTGGAGGGGGAAAGACCACGAGCGCAAAATGGCGTAGAAGCACAAAAAACCGTAAATGGCTAGACATGAATAATCAAGCGGCAAAAAGCAAAAAACAACGAATAATTCAACCTGAACATGCTTACCGCCTAAAATCAATACCTGTTCACTCAAGCTTTCGGCCGTCTAAAAGCTTTGCTGAACGCAATTTCCAAGAGCCACAACCGTTAATCGATATATTCCAAGAAAACAATTATATAACGATTGTAGCGGAAATCGCAGGCTTTAATAAAGAAACCCTCAAAATTCGTGTAAAGAACCAAAAAATTATCCTCTCGGCGAAATCGAAAGATCGCAGATACTATAAAAGTTTAAATCTGCCGAAGGTAGTGATTCCAGACGTCATGTACACCAAATTCAAGAATGGTGTGCTAGAAATAAAATTAAAAAAAGCTGAAACAGCCATGAATAAAGAAGCTGGTCAAAATGCCGCATAAATTAAGAAAAATACGGAAATTTAGAGGCTCAAGAACAGTGGGCTACGGAAGGATAGGTCAACACCGAGACTCAGGCTCAAAAGGGCACAGGAAAGTTGGACGACACAAACACTTATGGAGTTTGGTTGTAACCGAAGAACCTGGTTATTTCGGTAAAGATGGCTTCACCTCACCCCAAAGTCTTCATCGCCACGAAAACACGATTAACCTCAAAAAACTAGAAGAAATGGTACAAACAAGTCAGCAGGAAAATCCTCAAATCGACCTGACAGCCTTAGGCTACACAAAACTTTTAGGCACAGGTAAAGTCACAAAACCTCTAACTGTACAGGTGTCATCGTACTCAAAATCGGCGGCTGAAAAAATCAAAAAAGCAGGCGGAGAAATCGTAGGCTCCCCAGTTAACGGAGAGTAAAGTTGCTAAATGCCCGGAAGATTCCTCAGCCTCTTCAAACCAATAGGAAGAGTCTTACCTGAAATTAAAAAGCCTGAGCGAAAGGTAAGCTTTAACGAGAAACTCTTCTGGACTGGGCTTGTCTTAATTATTTACCTTGTAATGGCTCAAATCCCGCTTTACGGGATTTCACCATCAGCAGAGAGCCAGTTTAGTTCATTGAGAGTTATTTTTGCTTCGAATAGTGGAACTTTGATGCAGCTTGGAATCGGACCTATTGTTACGGCTGGCTTGATTTTGCAGTTGCTTGCCGGTTCCTCTATTATTGAATGTGACATGTCAAATGCTGAGGACAGAGGATTATTCACTTCTGCAAGCAAAGTGTTTACTATTCTTCTCACCGGTATTCAGGCCGCCGCGTACCTTATAAGCGGCATGTTCGGGACGATTACTGGATCTGCAACGTTAGTTATTTTTGTAGAGCTTCTCAGCGCAGGCATAATTGTCATGTTAATGGATGAACTTGTTCAGAAGGGCTGGGGACTAGGCAGCGGAATCAGCTTGTTTATCATGGCTGGCGTTGCTCAGAGCGTTGTTTGGGATACATTTTCGCCGACTACTGGCTTGCTTGTGGGTTCTCTTTCAGCTTACTTGAATCATGGGCAGACGTTTTTGGCTTGGGCATTTGGTTCTCTTTCTGGAGTTTATCCGTCTTTGCTTGGGTTCTTTGCTACTATTGCGGCATTTTTGGTGGTTATTTATTTGAATGGAGTTAGAATTGAGCTTCCGATGAGTTATGCAGGGTACAAAGGCTTCAGAAGCAGATATCCAATTAAGTTACTGTACGTATCTAACCTTCCAGTCATATTTGCGTCAGCATTGTTTGCAAACGTTTACTTCTTCGCGCAATTGTTATGGGGCACTCAAGGGCGTCCTACTCCTGCGCAAAGTAGTATTTTATTCAAGATAATAGGTCAATTTAACGTAACAAGTTCTGGCACTGTTCAGCCTGTAGGGGGTCTTGCCTATCTTCTTACCGCACCAGCGAATATTGAACAAGTTGCGGCTGCCCCGTTAAGGGCTGCTGCTTACTTGGCGGCCCTTGTGGCTTTCTGCGCAGTTTTCTCGCTGATTTGGCTTGAGGTTGGCGGTTTGGGTCCTTCAAAAGTTGCGAAGCAGCTTATGGATTCGGGCATGCAGATTCCTGGTTACCGCAGGTCAGGAAGACCCATAGAGGCTGTCCTTAAACGTTACATTCCTGTAGTTACGGTTCTCGGCGGAATCATCGTTGGGTGTATAGCTGCGGGTGCAGATTTCTTTGGTGCCTTCGGTACGGGCACAGGCATACTGCTATCAGTGGGTATCATTTACCAGTATTATGAGTTGTTAATGCAAGAAAGAGCAGCCGAGATGTATCCTGCTTTCAGGAGAATCCTCGGAGAGTAGGCTAAAGGAGGTTTACTTTAAAAATCTCCTCTTTTGAGTTTTGTTTTTAGTCTAAATTAATTTTTTTTATTTTGCTTTATTAAAAAGAGGTTTTTTTGCTTTTTTTGAGAATGAAGAATCAGCGGGGTACTCAGTGGATTGAACTTTTAACAACTTGTCTCTTTTTTTGATGAGTATTAACATTACAATATCTGAATTATCCATTGTATGATTTTCTTCACTTCTTCTTTTATAACTAAGCAGATTTAAGACTTATCTTTATGAAAACTTCTAAATAAAATGGCTTTATATGTTCTAACTCTGTTCAGGTTTTAGAAGAGTTATTTCTTAACAACTGCCTTTTGCTTTTTTGTCGAAAGCGCGCTGCCTTGTCCCGATATTACGTATTGAAGTAAGTGAGAGCATGTGCGAAGCCTTCTGATCAGCACCACATGAATGGATCAAATTTACACGTATTTCGTTGGCAATTGAAATTAGGGAATTGTGTTCCACGTTGCATTTGTGGGGATAGCAATCGCGTATCCTGTGTGTGTTGCTTGTATGTTTACGTATTCACCCGCCGTGTATTGTAGCATTTTAGAAGTAATCGTTATTGTCAATTGCTGATATATCTGGGTAATGTTAGATACTCTATCGATTACCACTGTTTGACCTATGGAATACGTTGTCGGCGTTATGTAATCTGATAATGCGTACTTGCTAAGCGTGCTACTAATTGCAGGGGATGCTAACGGCTCTAAACCTGTAGTGTTAAGGGTTATCCAATTTGAAATAATCGGCTCGCTTGCGTTTCCAGTTTGGATGCCTACTGATACGGACTCAATTTGTAACCCCGCGCGTGCGATCTCAGAACTATTCCAATTCGCCTCTGAACTATTCCAATTCGGCATTGAAAAAAGGATGTTGCTGAGAGCTATTGGATATTTCGATGGCGCGCTCGATGGAAAGATTGATTGCCAATTATATGCGATAATGATTGATGAAACTACCGCACCAATTATTATGGCAGCAATCAGTATTTCCACGATTCTTGGATGTTTTGTTCTTAACATTGCGAATACTCTATGTTGATTAGAGTTTACGCGGTCATAAGCGTTTCTACATTTCTATAGAGCACAATTGCGATGGGTACAATCTGAGCAAAATTTGCGCGCTGGCTTGTACGTGCTTAGAGAACATGAGCCTCAATTACGTTAATTTAATTTCGGGACAAACCATCGTGCCATTCTTATATATAATAATAAGCAATTAGCTATTTACATTTGTGGTTAGTCGCTTTGAAGTTTAGTATTTTAAACTTTGGTCTTACGATTTCTTTGAGGCGATTAGTAGCTATAACAGTGGTGGCTTCAGGTACATTCGCCTGGTTTTTTGTGTTCGAAAACAACTTTGGATTTTTGTTTCAAAACGTTACAAGCAATGATTTTGTTGTTGCTGTAGGAAACGCGTTGTTCCTTGGCTTTGGCGCGTTTTCCGCAGTTATCGGGAGTATGCTCTCTAGAAAAGTTAGTAGGCGAAAACTCTTCTGGTCAACGATAGGCTTGGGAGTATTAGCAACGGGTTCCCTGTTAGCAGTTCACGGAGAATTTCTCGCGCTACTTGTCAGTTCAATTTTGGGAATATCTTTGGGACTAGGCTTTCCGTCGAGCGTGGCTTTGCTAGGCGACTACACCGATATAGAGGAAAGGGGACGAGCCTCGGGTGTATTAATGTTTGAAGCCTTCGTGCTAGCAATAATTGCATCCAGCTTAATTTTGCTTCTGAATTTGGGCCTAATTGAAGTGGTTTTGTTGTGTGTAATTCTCAGATCGACGAGTCTTCTCGGATTGACTCTAGATCCCTTAGATAAGAAAAAAGAAAAAGAGAAATCTTGGATGTCAGTTCTGAAGGATAGAGATTCTTCTTTCTATTTCATTCCATGGGTGATCTTCGCTGTGGCTGCTTACATGATAGGCATTGTGTTTGTTGCACTCCCAAATATTCAAATTTATACATTGGCTGAAAATACCGGTGGCGTACTTATATTCGTAGGCGGCGCAGTCTTTAGTTTGATTTCAGGATTCTTAGCTGACCGTTTTGGTAGAAAGCTACCGATCATAATTGGTGTGATAATTTTTGTTGTTAGCTCCGTCATCTTGGGGTTAGCAACCTCTCCTCTGGGTGTAGTTATCGAATATACTACTGTGGGCATAGCTTGGTATGGTTTCTTATTTGTCGCATATATTGCAGTCTCAGGTGATCTAGCTGTACGCCATTCCCAAGAGAGATACTATGTTTTGTTCACAGCTTTGCTCTTAGCAGCATTGGCGGCTGGGCAGACTTATTTGGCACCTATATGGGTTTTGCCTCCTGAAAGCGTCCTAGCGCGCGTGTATTCGCCTATCTTAAGCGTTTTACTTCTTCTCTCTGTTGTCTCAATCTTGTACGCCTCAGAAACCTTGTCCGAGACTAAAATTCGCTCAAGAAGAATGCGGGAATATCTTCAAAAAGTGGAAAAAGTCGTTGACGAGTCGAAGAAGGCTGACAAACGTTAAAGTTTTTTGATCCAAAATTATCGATTTGTGGGTTTTTTACCGATGGATTATTTTTCCGCGCGCGCTAAAAGAAGCCAAAGATTCCGATGTGTTTTTAGAGAAAAACAATATTATAGTTCTTAACATAACATAATATGTATAGTCGTTGAATGTGGGAAAAAATGGCTCAAGGAAAGACTATAGCCTTCCACTCTTACAAAGGAGGCACTGGGAAAACAACGCTTATCTCAAATCTCGCCGCGTATTATGCTATGAGAGGGATGAGGGTTTGCCTGTTGGATTTCGACTTGTACGCCCCCACTCTATCTATGTACTTTCGAAAACAGCCAACTGTTTATCTAAATGACCTGTTGAGAGGGGAAACCGAAACAAAAGGGAAAATTGACATTTCTGAAGTTCTGATGGACTTAAGCGCTGAATTAGGGTTAAGCGGGAAACTTTACGTGGGTTTTTCCAGTTCAGGAAAAGAAGACATTAACGAAATCGAGATTAAACACGAACAGAAGTGGCAACTTGCTGCCATCAGGCGGTTTCTGTCAGCCAAGAACCAGTTGTTCGAAGAATACGGGATTGATTATCTTCTTCTCGATACAAGCCCGGGAATTAGGTATTGGTCTATAAACTCGCTGGCGTCGGCCGACCAGCTTTTTCTTTTAATGAAGAACAGCGACATGGATATTGAGGGTACAAAGAAAATGGTAACCGACATTTACGAATCCTTAACAAGGTTCGGGTCGAAGTATTTCATAATCCTAAATAAGGTTTCAGGAGCCTTCAACGTTAATGATCCAGGTACGGTTAAAGAGGAACGTGCGCTTGAGGAGGAACTCGAAAAAAATATCGGCGCAAAAATTGTTGGGTCAATCCCTTGTTTCTGCGACATTCAGTTTAGTAAACATGAATTTCTTTTTGCCGTCAAGCAGCCTGAACATCCGTTTTCGAAGAAACTTGTAGCGTTGGCTGAGAATATCAAAAACTTGGGATGAACTTTTCAATGAATTCAAAAGATGTTTTTCCAGGTTCTTCAAGACTTGTAGAGGGAAAGCCGCCATGTGCTTCGCTTCTCTTGATAGGTCAATCGGGCGTTGGGAAAACTATTTTTTGTAAACAGTTTCTTAGAAATGGTTTGGTCTACGGTGAACCATGCATATACGTTACTACGAATGAGTCTCCGAAAGAAATTGGCAAGTCTATGAAAAGATTTGGATTCAACGTGGAACTAGAGAAGGGTGCCAATACATTCCGAATTGTTGATTGTTATTCATGGAAGCTTGGCAGTCAAGGCGAAAGTGAATATTTTGTCAGTAACCCTGCCGACTTGTCGGTTGTCTTAGGTGTGACAGAGAAAGCTATGCGAGGCTTGAAAAATATCCGTTTGGTGTTCGATTCGATAACAGGTTTGACATCAATCAGTCATCATGGTATTGTGGATATTTCAAAATTCCTACAAATATTGGTTGCAAAAGTTAGGTTGGCAGAGGGAAATGCACTTTTTACTGTCGATCCCGAGGCGCATGACCAGCAATTTATGAGTTTTCTGAGGCAAGCTTTTGACGGCACTTTGGAGATGAAAAAAGAAGAATCTGGCAAAGAAATGAAAAGATTACTCCGGGTTTTCTCGCTCAAAGAAGCTAAGCATAAGACCAGTTGGATACCTTTCGACATTACTGATCACGGAATTAACGTGAAAAGCGACGTCGAGCTAAGATGCATGATGTGTGCTAGGCAGATTGAATGGAAACCGCATGTTGAGGTAATCGGAGGCAAGGAATACAGTTTTGATTCTCCTGAATGTGCTCTTACTTACAGGAAGCTCAAAAGCCTTTACGGAGAATATTTTGAATAAAACTGGTGCTTAGTCCGCACGCGCTTTCCTGAGTGGCTCAAAGGCAGACTAGACAAGTAGAGGAGGTTGTTCAATCATTCAAGGTTCCACAGAGGCGTAAAAGCGTTTTCCAGTGGCGCTCTACGAGTGTAACGCTAGAAACTTGACATGGCAGACAGCAAGACCTTAAATAGTTTTAACGCTAAAAGACTAAAAGGTGCTTTATACACATGAACAGGTTACGATTAGTGCGGACAGCGGTTTGCATAATCTTTCTTTCAAGCGTAGTTTTGGTTCAGGTTGCGAACGCTGATTGGATGTTCCACGCGAAGAAGAATTTGACTGGTGAGGTGACAGGATGAAGCGATGGACTACAAGGACTTTGAGCGCTGGCTGCATCTTTCTCATCATCTTCTTCTTGTTCACTGTTTTCGCATTATTGCCTCAACCTGTTAGAGCTACGAATAATGTAACGGCGACGATAACCGTTGGAAACGCGCCTTATGGTGTGGCTGTAACGCCCAACAGCGCATACGCCTACGTCACAAATAGCCTCAGCGATACTGTCTCGGTGATAAGCACGGCTACAAACGCGGTAACAGCGACGATAACCAAGTTCTTAAGCGATCCTTTTGATGTGACTGTAACGCCCAACGGCGCATATGCCTATGTTACAAATTACGGCAGCGGTTCGGTTTCGGTTATTAACACAGCTACGAACACGGTGACGACGACTGTGACCGTTGGAAGCGACCCTCAAAGTTTGGCTGTAACGCCCAACGGCGCATACGCCTATGTTGCAAATGGCGGCAGCGGTACGGTGTCGGTAATTAGCACAGCCACAAACACGGTAACGACGACGGTGACCGTTGGAAGCGACCCATACGGTTTGGCTGTAACGCCCAACGGCGCATACGCCTATGTTACAAATGCCGCCAGCGGTACGGTCTCGGTAATTAGCACAGCCACAAACACGGTAACGACGACGGTGACCGTTGGAGGCTATCCTGGCGGCGTGGCTGTAACGCCCAACGGCGCATACGCCTATGTTACAAATTACAACAGCGGTACGGTCTCGGTAATTAGCACAGCCACAAACACGGTAACGACGACGATAAGCGTTGGAATCGCTCCTACTGATGTAGTGATAACGCCCAACGGCGCATATGCCTATGTTACAAATGACGCCGACGATTCAGACTCGGTGATAAGCACGGCTACGAACACGGTGACGCCGACTGTAACGCCTAAAACCTATTCTTACGGCGTGGCTGTGACGCCCAACGATGCATATGTCTATGTTGCAGATCGGTACAGCGGTACGGTCTTGGTGATAAGCACGGCTACGTTCACGTTGACAACTGCTTCCACATCCCCAACTGCTTCCACATCCCCAACAGTTTCCACATCCCCAACGGTCCCAGAGTTTCCTGCCCAGTTACTGGAAATTACGTTGGTTGTCACTATGATTATAGCCTTGTCTGCGGTTATCATTGCAACAAAGAGAACTGGGAAAATCCAGCGCAGCTAGCTCCAGAGAAAACAATTTCCTCCCCTATCATTTTGGCCTCCGCGCTGGTTTGTCGAGACTGCGTGAAAAGTCAAATTTGTTTCAAGAAATTGTGCCTTATATGTGAAAACGCGTTCCTGAGCCCCAACATTTCGCAATAAAGCGCGCGCGTTTAAATCTGGGGTTTTAGTAAAACTCCCTATCTCTTTTCCATCCCTTTTTTCCTGTAGCAACGAGCAGAAAAAATTGTGCATCAGCTCGCCGTAGCATTTTTTTCGTCTGTGTGTGTCCTCCTGCTCGCCTGCATGCTCGCTCGCATAGTGCATGCCTGCTTGCCTGCTCCTAGAGAGAGGTAGGTAGGGTAGGTATGAGTGACTGAGTTACAGAGAGAATTTGAGTGATGGAGAGACAGAGATTGAGTGACAGACTGATGCAGTGACAGTAAGTGAGTGACGCAGTCAGTGATGCAGTGAGTTCGAGAGAGAGGATTAAATTTTAATTCAACCAAATATTAAGAAAAGAAGGGTAAAGCAAACGAAAATTGCTGTAGTTGGGGCTGGAATTGCAGGCACCACTTGTGCTCGTGAGCTGCACAACCTTGGTCATGAACTAGAAATTTTTGAGATGGCGGCAAAAGATAAGCCAACGAGACCGAGACAGATGGAAGGAAGCGTCAATCTGCTTCAAAACATTCCAGAAATTGAACCTGACCGCTACATGAAAAAGATTGAGTTGCATTCGCCTAATGTCACAGCTTCCACCGAGGGAAATTTGGGTTTCTTTTATGAAGTTGGTGGAATAAATGGCATCGATGCAAGAGCCCGGAAGAACATTGAGGAATTGTTACCAATTCACTATTCGACAAAAATAGAGAACAAAATGCAGCTTCAAGATGAATTTCAGGTTATTGTCGCCGCTGATGGTTACCGTTCTATAATTGCGAAAGAAGCTGGTCTTCTTGTTTCAAGAACGCCAAAACTAATTGGCGTCGCGGTTGGTTTTACCGTAAAAGGAGACTTTGACCCTGAATTGATTGAAATATGGCTTGACAACCACTTTTCTTATCACGGCTATTCTTATGTCATACCTTTCTCGGAACATGAAGCTTCATTGGCTTCAGCTTCATTTGGAAAGACAATAAATCAGGCAACCTATGTCAAACGGCTTAAAGAGCTTGCGCAGTTGAGAAAGTGGGAGTTGCAAGGCGGATGGGACGATTTTGAAAGTTGGTACGATTTTTCATCGTATACTAAAGATAACGTGTATGTTGTTGGAAACGCGGGGTCTTTTACTGAACCTGCTTTTGGTTTTGGTTTGAAATGGGCAATACAATCAGCTAAATTATGTGCAAGGGCTATAGATGAGAATACTGACTATAATTGTCTGCTTCGTAAAGAGTTTCTTGCAGATTTTGAGTCTTTCGAAATCATGAGAAAATTCTTTGAAACAGCGGAGGACAGCGACTACGACAATTTTGTTAAAAGCTTCACGAATCCATTGGTGAAAAAACTGGCAGAATCTGGAATATCAATTTTCAAAAATACATGGTTGATGCATATGATATTCCCAAGAATTAAGAACACGTAAAATAATAGATTAGACTTGGCGTGCACTGCAGTTTTCTGAAGAGAAAAAACCATTTTTAACCGTTAAAGGACAAGGCAGCACGCTAGACATATATGTAGGTTTATCTATACGATTGCGCGACAATTATGCAAGCTAAATTTATATACGTCGGAATACGAGTCACTAACCTGCAGAAATCCATAGATTTCTACACCAAACTACTCGGCATGAAGGTCACAGGTCGAAGCAAGATTGAACAAACTAAAGGAGAAGCTGTCAGTCTGGAAAGCGAGAAAGGCGGTTTCATCTTGGAGTTGAACTATTACGGGGACGACAGTCCTTACAACATCAAATACGTTACTGGCGAATGCTTGGATCATCTTGCCTTCAAGGTTGATGATCTGGACAAAGCTTTGGAAGAGGCCAGTCGAAATGGGCATAGAACGATCCTACAGATGAAAGCAGACGGCAATCGATGGGCTTACGTAGAAGACCCAGATGGAATCTGGATCGAGCTCTTCTGAGTTTTTCTATCGGCATCAGTGCTTTTGGCGGAATGCTCCAGCGCGCCTGCCTGTTGAGACTGTGTGAAAAGTCAAACGAGTTCCAAGAAGCGTGCGCTAGTCTTTCGTAGTGTTTTTGACCGTTTCAAAGATTATTGAGTGTGGTCTGAGAAGGACCTGTTTCAGTAGTGGGAATTTTGTTGATCCTTTTCTTGTAGGTTTCGGTTCGAGGAGTCTTCTTATGGCTAGTCCGTGTTTGTAAAGCGCGGTCGAATAGTCTGTGAGAGTTCTGTGGAAGCTTGTGGTTTCGAAGGGTCTAAGTAGACGCTCCATTCTCCATGGAACGCGTTCGTCTCTAACTTCGAAGTACCTCGCTGTTCTTTCTATTTCCCCGTTTTTTGCGATGCAATCAAAGCATGGATGGATAATTGAGAATATGAACCGCCCGTCATCCTTCATTACTCGTGTTACCTCACTTATTGTTCCTCGGTAGTCTTCGATGTCCATGAGAGCCATGAAGCATGTGACTACTTCAAAACACTTAGCGGGGAACCTTGAAAGGTCGGCAGAATTCGAAACGTAGTATCGTATCCCCAGTCGATCCTTCTTTTCTTGTGATTTTGCGTGTTCGACAAGTTCTCTTGATAGATCAATGCCTGTTGCTTTTGCGCCTCTGCGAGCAAGTATCCTAGTGTGATATCCTTCTCCGCAAGCAACATCCAGAACTTCCAGTCCTTTCACGTTCCCGATTAACCTCAGCATTCCAGGCGTGTTGAGTTCGTCTCTAAAGTAATCCTTGCCCTGCCTGACGAAGTCAACCCAGGATTCTGCGGCATCGTTCCATTCTTTGGCTATGTGATTCTCTTTCGGCGCTGACAAAGCTGACACACTCTTGGAGTAGATAACGAGCCTTGACCATTTTCCCAACGTTTCTATTAATGTTTTAGATGTTAAGGTTTTCCTATCACCTTGAAACGAATTTAAGGGACAAGCATGCACGCGAATAACGCGAGCATATGAAGACCGTTTGGGCAAAAAATTTTTTGGTTTTTCCAGACTTGAACATAAAACCATCCTAGCAAAATGGAGTCATAAATTTGAGGGGGTGTGGATAATACACGTTTAACCGTTAAAGCTGAGGACAGTGAGAAGAAGATTTGAGTTATTCTAATTTTGCCTAATTTTTAGGCTTTTATGGTCCAGCCTTTTTTGTTTAAGATCTCCTGTACTGCTGGAAGATCGAGGGCGAATTCGGTGTGTCGGCAGTTGCTTGATTGGCAGTAATCGCACCAAACGGTGTCTGGCTTGAAGTAAACGTCTATTATTCTTCCTGTTGATGTTTTGCTGGCGAGGGTTCTGTCTAGAATCCTGACTCCTTCTTCGCTTACGTTAAAGTGCTCTAAGGATGGCAGCTTTGGCATGGGCTGTGAAGTGTTTAGTTCTTCAAACCTTTTTCTTATGGCTTCTTTTATGAATTCGGCTCTGCTTTTGTATCCTCTTATGCCGCGCTTGATGATTTGGTCTATTTCGTCCATGATTTCTTTTGGCAGTCTTACGGTTGTGTACTCGTCGGAGCTGGAGTTAGATTCATCTGAGGACATGGACACACATGATTCAATTGTGAGTCACGTGGATTTAAACTTAACTGTGTTTAAAGGTTAAGGCGTCTGCTGAGCGATTGAGCAGTTGGTGTTAGCAAAGTCTAAATACTTATTGATACCTGTATGTGTCAACAGTGACACACTAATGACAAATTACATAACAATCAAGCTTCCCAAAAACCTTGTTGAGCAAATAGACGAGGTTCTTGAACAAAAAAACTTAGGCTATACGTCAAGGGCAGAGCTTGTCAAAGACGCAGTAAGAAACTTCCTAGCAACAACAAAACAAAACAAAAACTGACCTAAAAAATAACTTTAACCCGATTAATTTTCGCCGCCTCAGAGTGGCATTGAGGGGGACCTTATGCACAAAAGAAACATTAACAAACTGCAAGAAAGAAAAATTCAAACAATAATTCTGCGCAACAGCCACTACGACAGAAAAATCTGCGAAGTTGTTTCCAAAATCACAAGATTGGATGTGATGGCACAGTTAAACGAGCCTGTCAAGGTTCATCTCGTGCCAGACATTGAGAAAGGCGAAGTCCTTATTGATTCCCGTGGGAGAGGAAGCTTACAAAAAACGTAGGGGGAGGGGTATCCTATTTGTTAGGTCGCTTAAATAGCAAAAAGCGTGTATCATTCAGAATTAATCAACTGCGCAAGACCCTGCATGTTGACACCCAACGCACAAGAAGCAAGCTAATCACAAACTTAGAGGAAATCTTTGAGATTGCCACCAATTATGCGCGGGGTAGAATAAAGAGAGTTACCGACGAAAATGGAAAGGAACGGCAGCTTACCATTGTGGAAAGGCAGTTTTGGGCCAGAATTGCTGCCTTTACCGCTCAGACCATAAATAGTATTGCAAAGGGAATTGATGAGCGCCAAATTGACTTAGACCTGAACAAGTTGGAGGCGATGCTGAATAAAACAGCGGCAGCGGACAAAGCTGAGGCAGTTGATAGAGAGCCACCAGGAAAGTCAGAAGGCGCCTGAAAAAGCTCCCCTGAGCATTACTATACCTGAAGACCCAGTCCTTTTCGCGAGAGACTTTTTCGGTTTCCAGGCGAAAGAATATCAGGCCCGCCTTCTCCGGGACAACAGCAAGCGAATTGTGGTTCGCTGGAGCAGGCAAGCGGGTAAAACTACCTGTATTGCTTTGAGGGCAATCTGGTTTGCTTGCATGCACCCGAAGACATTGACCCTGATTGTAGCTCCTACTCTACGCCAAAGCATGATCATGGCGGACCGCATCCAAGACTTTCTTGCAAGCTTGCCCAAAGATAAAAGAAAAGTGCTTATTGAGAAATTTCAGCGCACAACCATCCGCTTCAGAAACGGCAGTCGAATTGTCGCCTTGCCTAACAGTCCTCAACTGCTGAGGGGTTACACAGCGGATCAGTGTATAGCGGATGAAAGTGGCTTCTTCAAGGACGATAAACTTGTCTTCTATAATGTGCTTTATCCAATGCTCAGCACAACTGACGGCGCATTAATCGCCAGTAGCACACCATGGAGTAAAGACAGCGTCTTCTACCGCATGTGCCAAGCGCCCGAATTCAGCAAGCACACTATAACCTGCGAAGATGTCATAAAAAGTGGCCTCACCAAACAAAGCTTCATCGACGAGATGCGAAGTCAGCTGCCGTTTGAACGTTTTCAACGGGAGTTTATGGCTGAATTCGTGGAAGACGTTGACGCCTGGCTAACTCAGAGCCTCATAGTCAGCTGCATCGACAGCCAACTGGCACCTTACGATTTTCAACAGAAGTCCCTGGGCGAGTTTTATGTGGGGGTTGACTTTGGAAAAGAACAAGACTTCAGCGTTGTCCTATTGGTCGAGAGGCAAGGCTCCATGTTGCGGGTAGTTCATGTTCACCGTTTTCCATTGCACACCGAGTACGCCAGCGTTATCGGCTACATCAAGAGCCTGCAAGACCGTTGGAGAACAATCAGAGCAGTGTACGGCGACGTTACAGGCGTCGGCAACTATATTGTTGAAGACATGGTTCACAGCGGAATCCAAGGCGTAACCGGAGTAACCTTCACGGTCCAGTCTAAAGAGGAGATGGCTACAATTCTGCGCGAAAAAATGCGAAATACTGAAATCAAAATTCCTTACGTTCCCGCTAAGAAGCTTGAAGATATCGATTTAACGGCTGAATTGAACATTGAAAAATATGAACTTATGAAAACCGGGCACCTGCGCTTTAGTCACCCTGAAGGTGGGCATGATGACGTATTCTGGAGCATGGCTTTGGCTGTGTATGGTGCTGTGCAAGCGCCTCTGCCCGGTAAGGGCGCTGTCATGCTTCAACATTAAAGGTGATAAATTATGAGTTTCATTGCTGAAAAACTGCGTAAAGAATTTCAAGCCGTAAAAAGCAGGTTTACTGCTCAGAGAAATGTGCCGCCGGAGATCAGTAAGCAGCAGATTAAAGACGAAATTCCCGTTACTTGGGAAAAAGACAATCAGCTGTGTGGTTACGTTTCAAAGTACATGCTTAAAGGCAGCGGCGCAGGCTTCGTTACGCCGCCTTACACCGCGGTTTGGGAACGTGTCTGGGGAGCCGTTCCGATTGAGGACCTTCCCAAATACAAGGATCTATACAATTTTACTCCCTACATTAAAGCTGCAATCGACGTCACGGTTAATCTTGCCATAAGCAACGGGTTTGAGCTTTATGGCGGAAATGATGCGGTTCGCCAGTGGCTTACGGATTGGCTTGATGAACAGAATATTCTGCATACGCTGCGTATTGTGGCTACGGACATACTGGTGTTTGGCAATGCATTCATAGAGATTTGCCGGGACGAAGAAACGGGTGAAGTTGCGTGGCTAAAGCCGTTGGATCCCGTGCATCTGCGTGTTCGCCGCAACGAGTACGGAGACATCTTCGGGTACATTCAGTTGTTGACTTTTCCGCCAGTGGCTTTTGAGGCTCAGGACATGGTGCATTTCCGCTGGGGCGCCAAAAGCTGGTGGTACGAATTCAGCTACGGCACAAGCCTTCTCAGACCCTTATTGAAGATTCAAGCATTAATCGATCAGCTTGAGAATGACATGGCTGTTATCGTTCACACCTATTCGAAGCCGATGCTCGTGGTGAAGGCTGGCACTCCTGAGAGGCCCTTCAGTGATGCTCAGCTTCAATCGCTTATGGAGGCTTTTCGAGACCGCAAACCCGCTACTGACGTTTTCGTTCGTGGCGACGTGGCTGTTGATGTGGTTCCATCGCTTACGAAGGATGTTAACATTCAGTTTTGGCTCGATTACCTGTACAAACAACGCGAAGCTGTCCTGGGAGTTCCAAAAATCTTCATGTCAGAGCCGGAAGGAACAAACAAATCAACAGCTGAAGTCGTCATGCAAGAGTACGTTACGCGGTTGCGGATGATGCAGGAAATACTCAGCGGTATCTTGGAGACTGACTTGTTTAAGCAGTTAATCAAGCATGAATTCGGCGAAGGCGTTGAAATTCCCAAGATCAAATGGAGACCAATTTGGGAAGCACCATTGCAGGATAAGGCAGCTTACCTTGTTAACTTAGTTGAAAACGGCATAGTCACAGTTTCTGAAGCGCGTATGCAGCTTGGCTTCCCTGAACAATTTCCTGAAGGAACGCAAATGCCGCCCGGCATGCATGTTCCCGCTAAAAATAAGGTTAAACAGTTGAAGCCAGAAGACGTCGCAAACGCCGTTGTTGAAAAAATCGGGAGAGGCGACTAAAATGCCTGGTTTAGACGAAGGAACAACGGTTTGGCGCATGCGCGTTAAAGACCCTGCTGGATTTGATAAGTTTCGCGTTAAGGAGATTGCGGAAGGAGTAAAGATTACGCTTGGAAGAGTCAAAGGTTCGGACCGATGGACAATCCAGAATTACATGTTTGATAAAACCCGCTTCAAAACTCGGGAGCAAGTGAACAAGTGGTACGAAGAACATGTAAAAAGCGAGACTAAAACAGCCATGGATTTCCGCGTGTGGAATGAATACCGCAAAATGGCTCTTGATGCTTACATGGAAATATCCCACATTTCACAGTAATGGTGATTAAAAATGAGTTTTCAAGCAGACGTATGGAAAACCGCCTACATCAATGACTTAAACGACAGCTGCTTCGCTGTTATCGAGCCTGGCGGAAAAAAGGACAGTGAAGGCAAAACTGTTCCACGCAGTCTTAGGCATTTGCCCTACAAAGATAAAAGCGGAAAAGTTGATTTGCCTCATTTGCGAAACGCTTTGGCGAGGCTGAGTCAGACAAAGTTGAGTTCTGAGTTGAAAGAGAAAGCCAGAAAAAAACTCGTTAACGCCGCGAAGGACGCCGGTGTAGAGACAAGTTTGGATAAACCCGAGAGTATGCTTGAAGATTGGCAAAGCTTCAGAGCTTATCAAGAATTCGCGTATAAAGCGCAGGCCAAAAGGATCCTGGTGACCACATAATGCAGCTACATTACTTTGTGCCTTTCAAAGCCAAAGAAGGCGTCGATGCTCAATTTGCGTTGAAAGAGAAGCTGATTAACATTGAAGGCCTAGCCATCGACACAAGTGTAAATTCGAATAAGTGGCAAGTACCTCAAGAAGACCTTGATGTATTAACAGAAAGCTTAGTTGGGGCTCAGCTTCGGGTTGATCATGCAGAGAGCGCATTGATGGTTGTAGGTAAAGTCAGTGAGGCTAAACGTGATGGTGGCCGAGTGTTTTTCAGCGCTGAAGTTGGCGACGAAAAACTTATTGAGAAAATCCTTCGCAAATATGTTACGCATGTAAGCATTCAAGTCGATAGCGATGATGTTGAATGCAGTAAGTGTAAGCAGCCGACACGCAGCGAAGGTATGCTTATTCATCTGTGTCCGGGAGCCTGGGAAATCGTGCATAAGCCAAAAGTGCGTGAACTCAGCATTGTCGCGTCGCCAGCTTACGAAAACACGGCTTTTAAGCCTGTTGGCTTCGGCGCGGCTATGGATTCAGCTCAGATTGAGGCTGTTCAAAAAAGATGTGCTGGTTGCGCGTGTCCAAGCAGAATTTTAGGTATATTACAGTTATCGCAAGGTAACAAAGATGGGGGTTCTAAGGATAACCTGCAAGAACCCGACGACAAAAATTTTAAAGCACAGGAAGTGAAGCATTTGTCTGAACATAATACTCAGAAAAATGTTTCTCCACATCAGGCACAAGGCGTAGTAAACACAGCACCGCCAGAATCACAGGGCATAGAGGACGACTACATGCAGCTTATGGATCAACTGCAATCATTAAGCGACGCTGTTAAAAGCTGCGGCGGCTCAGGAAACGAAATGGCTGCTATTCAAAAACAAATCGATGATTTGCAAGAAGAAGTAGCGAAAAAGGCTACTAAACGAAGCATGAGCAAGAAAATAAGCGATCTTCAAAAGCAGCTACAGCAACCAGACGATGACGAAGATGACGAGGATGCTGAAGCATCAAGAGCTGAAGGCAAAGCGCACGGTAGAGGCATAGTTGCAACTGACGAAATGGCGCTTAAAGACTTAGGCAATTACGGCTGGTTCAAAGATATTCTGAAAGCAAGCAAAAAGCTTACACCATTTCAATAAGGTGATAAAAAATGTCGCTAAATCCAACACCAATTTATGAAGGTACATCACCGTTAGTTTCTGACCGTTACATAATAACTATGATTGCGGCTTCCGCCATAACGATGGGTCAAGCTCTCGAGTTAGTTCCAGGCAGCAACTGGAATGTTCAAGTTCCAACAACAAACCCAAGCGCGCACTTCATAGGTTTTGCACTAAACAACGCAGCAAGCGGCGCAGCCGTTTCAGTCGTCTGCAGAGGCGTATGCAAGGCAATAGCCGGCGGCACAATAGCAGTAGGCGACCAGTTAGTTACAACAACCAGCGGTCAAGTTTTAACTGAGTCACCAGCACCTACTGAATCAAGCTATGCTTCAGTAGCTACAGACATCAACAATGCGCGAAGCATAATTGGCTTAGCAATCACAGCAGCCAGCAGCGGCGGAACAGTTTACGTGCTTTTATTCTAAAATGTAAGAGGATTGATTGAATATGGCATTTGTCGAATCCGCATTAACGTGGGTTGATACAGGGGCAGTCGCGTATCCAGCGTTGCACCAGAAAATCATAGAATTAACGATGCCAGCACTCGTTGTCAAAAAGCTGTTTCCAGAGTTTCCGCTAGTTCAAGGCAGAACCGCAACGTTTGTGAAGCAGAACGGCAGCAGAGCAGCAGCTATCAGCCAGATAGCAGAGGGCGCAGAAATTCCAATGGACTTCACGCCATATAACGAATTTACTGTGATGCCCTACAAGAAAGGCCTACGCGAACGCATAAGCAGAGAAAACATAGAGGATCTGTACATTCCAGTGATTGAGGACCAGCTTAGGCGTGTAGCTCGGCGCATGGCTTTTACGATTGACCAGGATTGCATGACTGTTATCGGTAATGCAGCAGGAAACACTTTCGCAGCTACGGGCACAAGCATGGGCGCAACGGGCACAGCGTTTACAGTATCAGGCACACTCGGCAGCAAAGACATATTGGCAGCTAAGGCGTTATTGGAAAAAGTCAGCGTCATAGCTGACACTATACTGCTTAACCCAGTAAACTTGCGAGACGTCATGTACCTACCGCAATTTTCGCTGTGGGCACAGTACGGCAACGAAGGCGGACAAGGCGCACCGCCAACGCAAACCGGCAAGGTCGGAACTGTTTTCGGCATGAACGTCTACGTAAGCATGGTTGTTCCCGCGGGCACAGCATACATTTTAAGCACAGGCCAAAACTTCAGCGCAGCATACGCACCATTGGGCTTTTTCGTTAAGGTTGCATCTTAAAAAGCAGCCGCGAAATAAAACGCCCTTTGATGACTGACGTTGAAATCAAGAAAGAATTTGATTCCATTGACGTTTCGTTAACTACCAGATACGCTCCTGTCGTGACGTATGGAGAAGCAATTGTCTCAGTAACTGGCTTAAACACAAGTTAAACCCAAAAACCAAACTAACGATTCATTTTTCCTATTTTTTTTATTTTTATGATGCCCAGTTGAAAAAGCTGGTCCGCTTTAGCTTTATGGCTGGGAGAAGCGGATGAAAAGAAGGAAGCGAAAAACATGCTGAATGAAGATAAACTATTGACTATTGCTGGTGCAGCTGTAACGCTTTTAGGCGTTATAAGTTCGGTTGCAACAGGTGCGGGCTATGCAGGGTTAGGTACTACAATAGCAGGTCTTGGATTAATTGCTAAAGGATGCGGTCAATACCTTAATGGTGACGTAGCAGGAGCAACAGCAAGCTTAACGCAAGGAGTACAAGACGTAAAAGCGGGAACCCAAGCGCCGGCAACGTCAAAAGCTAAGAAAATCAAGGATGTGCTGAAGAACACGTTATTCAACCATTTTCATCCTTAACCCATCTTTTTTTTGCATGTATAAAACTTCTAAATAATAAACGGAGGAAAACAAGAAAATGAGTCAAACAATAGTTGAAAATGCAGACTGGAAACTGATAAAAAACGCAGACGGCACGTTGCAACTGCAAGATACTGCTATTCAAGTGGAAATTGGCATAACCAAGCAGAAACTACTTAGCCTAAGAGCTATCGTAGATGGAGTTGCCGGCAATGTCTAAAACTGCAAATGACAAAGCAAGAAGTGTTGATCGCGTTTCAGCTAGAAGTATGTCAACTGTTCGTGATAGGTGTACGCATAAGACGCGTTGGACAATTTTCAAATTTAGTGATGATGATGGCTTAATCGAAAAACTGTTGAAGAAAGGCTTTACGCAGGAGCATGTTGCTAACTTGTTTCCGCATCGTCTTCTTGGGATCAGTCGATTTATGGGGCATCCGAACGCAAAAGGCAATCTTTGTCTGAACACTGGAATTCAAGGCTTTGAGAAAATGCTTGCTGGATTAAGTTCTCCGCCGAATGCCTGGAGCAACACATACGCTTACCTCGGAGTTGGTGACAGCACAACAGCGGCAGCAGCTACGCAAACAGATTTGCAGGCATCTACAAACTATACTTATGTTGCTATGCAAAGCGGTTATCCATCGCAGTCTTCGCAGACGCTTAGCTGGCAGTCGTCGTTTGGTTCGAGCAGCGCGAATTACGCGTGGAACGAATTCGTGATTAGCAACGCAAGCAGCAAGGGCAGCGGCACATGCTTAAACCGGTTGGTCAGTTCGCAAGGGACCAAGACTTCAGGGCAAACTTGGGTTCTAACTTTACAAATTACTTGGTCGTAAGCTGGCTAGGGAGAATATAATGATTATTCTCCATTCATTTTCCCGTTTTAGAATGAATCAGCAATTAGAAACTTGGCAGGCTCTTGAATCCGTCAGAGAGAGTTTCAGGGTTGTCGACGCGTTTTTGGTCGATGAGCAGGATTATGATAAGGCGTTGAAAGACGTTTGGGGACAGGGCGATTTGATTGTCGTGGAACAGGACGTCGTGCCAGCTCTTGAAATGGTTGAGAGTCTGTTTGGCTGCGATAAGCCTTGGTGTATTTTCGATTATGAAATCAGGTACATGGACGATAAGAATCCACCGTTTTATCCGCAGACAGGTTTAGGTTTAACAAAGTTCAGTTGTGATGCGCAGCGGGTTTCTGCGTCTGAGAAATGGTTCGGTAGCGGGTCTTGGTTTAACTTGGATGGGAGGATCACGGGTGCTCTTGTTCAAGCTGGCTATCGGCCTCATGTTCACGGTAAAGTGAAGCACAATAGAATCGTAGATTGGACGGGGAAGACTAAATGAGCTCAACATTTGGTAACACAACAGCAGGAAGCGACGATGGCGGCGGCGACAATGGCTATATCCAAGGTTCAAGATTCCAAGCGCCCGCCAATGGAACAATAACCAGCATCGCAATTTATATTTACAGCGGCAGCGGCAACGTAGAAGTCGGAATATACAGTGACAATTCAGGCGCACCTAACGCTTTATTAGGCTCAAGTTCAGCGCAAGCAGTTTCAGGCGCAGGATGGGTTACTTTTTCAGGCTTTAACGTTTCCATTACAAACGGCTCCTATTATTGGCTTGTTTTTGAGCCAAGTGCCAGCGCAGTACATTTTGGAATAAGTTCAGGATCAACCAATCAGCTGGCGTATGTAGCTGAAACTTATGGGACTTGGCCCAGCACCTTTCCCTCTCCCGGCTATGAAGCTAACGCTTTCAGCATATACGCCACTTACACAACTGGTTCCACGTCCATTAACGTCTCCGACACAGGTTCTGGTTCGGACGCAGTCTCGTTAAAAGCCAGCATTTCTCCTTCGTCAGATACCGGCACAGGTACGGATTCCGTCGCAAATCTGCAGGGTCAAGTCCCAGTCTCCGACGCCGGCTCCGGCCTGGATGCCATCGCAGGCTTGCAGGGCAATATTGCGCCGGCAGCCGATTCCGGTTCTGGCGTTGACTCCGTCGCAAGCCTGCAGGGGCAAATTCCAGTAAGTGATTCAGGGTTAGGCTCAGACGCTTTATCATCGATAAATGTGCAAGTACCCGTAACGGATTCAGGTTCAGGGGCAGACAGCGCAGTTGTAGGCAGCCTCGTGAACGTTTCTGATTCAGGTGCGGGAAACGATGTTATAACGTCGCCTCAAGTACGGGTTCCTGTTTCCGACGTGGGTTCAGGGGCAGATTCTATTGCGAGTTTGCAAGCTCACGTACCTATAGCGGATTCAGGGTTAGGGACTGATAGTTTAGTTCTTGGAAGCCCAGTAACTCTTTCTGATTCAGGCTTAGGCACGGATGCTGTAGCAATTCAAGCCCAAATTCTCATAAACGATGTGGGAGCAGGTTTAGATTCGGCAATCGTTCGGGTAAGCACAACAATTAGCGATGTCGGTTTAGGTTCTGACGTGCTTACGGTTTCGGTGCCAATTTCCCTTTCAGATGCAGGGTTAGGCACTGACATGGTTAATGTGGTTATTGTTGGAGCATTACCTACTCACGCAATCTTAATTCAAGCTGAAAAAGGCACAGTTAAGCTTCAAACTGAAAAGGGTACGGTTACGCTTCAAAGTGATGCAGATTAAATGTTAAGCAAAAAAGTTGTCGTCATAATCTTCACGCTGATAGCCGTTTTGGCGTACGTCGGCGTATTCAGCAATTTGACATTCACGCAGCAAATCACGTCTATAGGGCAAATTGTAACATGCGGCGTCGGAGTTTATCAGAATCAGATGTGCACCACGGCTTTAACTTCTATCAGCTGGGGAGAAGTTAACCCAGGTGCATCAGTGATATGCGCTGCTTATCTTGAGAACACGGGCGACTCAAATGTTACGCTTTCGCTGGCAGAGTCTAATTGGTCTCCGACATCGGCGTCGTCTGTCTTAACTTTAGTGTGGAATGCGCCTGCAATTCTGGAGCCTAGCCAAGTTGTCGCGGTCAATTTCACTTTGACGGCGTCGGAGTCCACGGGAACTTTGGCCGCGTTCAGCTTCGACATTGATGTGATGGGAACGGCGCCATGATACAAGAGCAAAGTAATTAAAATGGAAGTTTCAAAATGTCAATTCCAAGCATTGAAATGAACACGGGCGACTTATCGCCTAGCATTGTTGCTACGTTGCAGAATAGCGACGGCTCAATATTCAATTTAACAGGCTGCACCGTGCTATTCCAGATGAGTCAGCAAGGACAAATCCTTTTCAGTCATGCAGCGTTGGTGACGAACGCCTCAGGCGGGGTAGTGCAGTATAATTGGCAACAGAGCGATACAGAAGATGTTTACGGCGTTTGCACTGGGCAATTTATTGTTACGTTGCCAGGCGGTGCCATCCAGTCTTTTCCAACAGTCGGTGTCTTCTACATTATTTTTCCTATTCAACCAGTAACTACCCCGTCGACACTGCCTCAATTTACGACGTTCAGCGATGTTATGGGACATTTGAATGTTCAAGGTTCTGACAGCACGGGTAACTATACCGTTTATGGTCTGCCTGTTTCTCAGCAAGGAATTCAGGCGCAGGTTGATCACGCGAACACTTACATAAACAGTCTAGTAGCAAATGTGACGTCAACGGATCCACGTTACCCGTTTGCTCAGCTTGCAGCGTTAGATCTTGCATGTATGGGTGTTTTGGTGGCTGCTAGCGGCGGCATGCTTTTGGGTGCGGCGGATTATAAGCTTGGCGATTTATTTGTGACCAAAGGTACTGTTGAAAAATTCGCGTTGCAGAGTGCCGTACAGAGCTTCCACGATAGTTTTAGCCGAAACTTAATGAATCTTTCAACCGTGGCTTTGGGCGCTGAAGCACAATTAGGACGCGAGGTACCTCGTTACAGGGGTCCGCTCATGAATCCATGATAAATGGGATCAGAGGAGCTTGATGAATTCTATGAGTGAGTCGAATCAGCCGGGCGTAGTAATCACTGAAAATGCTATAATTGGGGCATTCAGGATTAGAAATAACCGTATAATTGCCAAAGTTAACGGGTGCAACACGGTTATGTCAAGTGCTGAGTTTGAACGGCTTAAGCGTGAAGGTTACGATCTTGAAGCTGTCGGAAGCGAATGTGAGACTGCATAGCTCTTATTTATCGGCGGAAAAAGGAATTAAAACTTGCGAAGAATGTTACACTAAAGCATCGAAAAAACTAAGCTGAAGGAAAAGTGAAATGTCGGTTAATCAGGCTGTTGCGATTTCTCAGTTTCTTCAAAAAAGCTGGAGTTTGCCAAATCCTTTAGCGGTCGCGAATATTCTGTGGCCTACTACACGTATGGATGCGATTGGGGTTACTCAGGGAAAAGGTGCAGTGCAAATAGCTGTGTATAACGCGAGCCCAAGCAAGCAAGCCGATCCTCTTAGCCGTGAATGTTACTTGGTTACTGAGAAACTGGTTGTTGATGTCATCGTGGTTAATGCCAGTCAGAGCACAAGTGATTTAGCAGCGGCAGAAGCAACCTTGGAATTGTTGCAGGCTGAAGTTTACCGTATAATTCACCTGCAGGATCCGAATTATGCGGTGTCGGGGGAGCCTATTCATAGCAATGCGCCAGACATAACTCGATTGATGATCAATGTTGACGCCGTGTATTTTCAAGTTTCAACTTGACAGGTTTTTTTGACGGGTAAGAAGTCAAGAGAGAAGCATACGATTTAACGGCAATTGAGCAGCCGAGGTGTCCTAAAAAAGCAACCTGATAGCTCTGCAGGTCACGTAGTGAAAAAAAGAATGGGTATGCGAAGACATCAGCCAAGAGCTTAGTTATCGTGATCTAAAATGAGCGTTGAAGTTCAAGTTAACTTATCAAATTTTGATGTGTGGGGCAGTTGCCTGGAGTATCTATGTGAGCAATACCCGAAGGCTATGGGGCAGGCTATGATGAATGTTGCAGGGAATATTTTGGCTACTGCGAACACGTTAGTTCCTGTCAGAACAGGTTTTTTGAAAAGTACCCTGACGGTTGAGCAGCCTAGCAATTTCCAACTTAAAGTCAAAGCTACGGCGCCATACGCGTATTATGTGGAGTTTGGTACAAGGAAGATGTCGGCGAGGCTTTTCCTTACTAACTCGGTTAATCAGCATCTTAGCGAATTCGCGCCTGAAATTTTGCAGCAAATCCAAGGTTTACTGCAAGGCTAATGATTTATAGTAATTAGCTTATTGTGAGGTGAAAAAAGTATGAGTTTAGCTACTACACCAATTCTAAGTCGAAATGCAGTTGTCCAGGTGGGCGGCACAGCAATCGGCTACCTTACTGACTTCACCATGGATGTTAAAGCGGAAATGATTAAGGAATATGTTTGCGCGTCAGGTGGCTCTCCAGCGCCAGCTTTTACGGCAAGCGGCAACCAATCCTACACGTTTAAGGCTTCAGCGCTTTATGTTCCCGCAAACTATGCAGCATTGCTTACAGATGTTCTTAACGGTACGCTTGTAACGGTAATTTGGGGTCCACAAGGTACAACTACGGGGTCGGGAACTCCAAAAATCACGTTAAGCAACGTTGTCATAACGGCTTATAGCGTCAAAAATGGACAAAAAGGCACAATCGCAAACGATATAAGCGGAGAAGCGCAAACCGTAGCAGAAAGCACATTCTAGTGCTTTTTTCCTTCTTTTCTTTTGTTTCCCTCCTAGTTTCTTTATTGTATACTGCTAATAGGTAAGCCCCGACAAACAAGGAGGCACATTGCAGAAAGATGTTTATCATGCATTTGCCGGAAACTTCGGAATTGGCCCAGCCTTTCCAGCTTCATACATCGTATGTCCGTCTTGGTTGCGTGGTGAAAATACATGATTGAAGTAATATGGGTTAGCGACAAGCATCGTCATCCTGAACGTTATCCCAAAAAGAAAGTGAAAACATGAGTGAAAATCAGAAAGAAGAGAAATTTGATGTTGAAGGTTTCCAGAAGCTTAAAGCCGCATTCGACGAGTATGAAGCGGAGCAAAAGGAGCGTTTCAGAAACTTTAGCGTAGGCTTGCTGAAAAACAGTAAAACACCGCAGGAAGCAAACGTGTCTGGCGCTGGCTGGGTCAAATTCGTGTTGCTTAGTCATGAGGAGCTCAGCGAGCTTGGCAGAAAATACAAGGATGATCAGCGCGAATTTGAGTTGCAGGCCTTATTTAAAATGATGCAGCCGTGTTATCCTGATTTGACGGAGAAGGACCTGCGTGATGCTCCTTGGGATTTGGTGCGTGCCATGGAGAAGGCGTTGTTGAATGAGGGTTTTTTACCGCGTCAGGTGAGGCGGTCAATGACTGGATTTATTGGAGCGGCGAAGCCAAGCGGATCGCAGCCGTCATCAACCTCTACCACTACACCCTAGAGTACACGGCAAGCTTAACGAATTTTCAGTTAGAATTTTTGATTCAGTCAGCAATATGGTACCAAAAGTTAACAGAAGGCTAAAACAAAATGCAAATACCCGAAAAATATGCTTATAAAGATTGCGAATTTCGGTTCTGTGAAGTCTACGTCTGTTGGTTTACTGTGTGAAATTTCGTCTGTTGCCTTCAGTTTTGTAAGCGGTAAAAAAAATCCATGCTAGTTTCTAGTTATTCCCTACAAAAAGTATATAACAATACATATTTTACTTTCATAAAACCTAAAATGCAAAAGGTAAATAAAGTCATCCATAGCCTAAAGGAATATGCAATGGCCAGAAAACCGCGAAGCAATTTGGAGGTATATGCCACGTGGAATCAGAATCTCCATAAGGAGAACGACATGGCAAGACCACATTTGCCTTGGTCATCCAGAACTTCACAACTGTTTAGGAGATGTGCTAAAAGCTATTGAACGTCCAGAAGCCGTTTACCAGTCTGGTAATACCAGATACAGTTACACATATTCCGTTAAAAGAGGAAGTTTTATAATGTTAATCTACAAAGTAAATAGAAATCTTGGTTGGGTGTTGACAGCGTACACAGTGCAAAACCCTTATGTAGAAGTAGAGGGTCTAAATAGAGTGTGGCCAATATGAGCAAAATCATAGAAGTGGCTACTACTGCTTTTCGTTCCATTAAGCCTGAATGTAAAATAGTAATTGACTATGATAAAGCAGAAGATGTGCTTTATATCAACTATAAAAATAGCCCGATTCAAAAAGCTGATTTTGGTCGAAGATTTGGGGATTATGTTATTCGAATAAAGGATGGGCATGTGATAGGTGTAACTATTTTAGAGGCGTCAAAACATTGCGGGAAAAATTTTGACGATAAACCAACTATTTTGAAAGAACCAATGACAATAGTTACCGCTTAGTTTTTGTTGCATTCTGAATTAATGTAAGCCACTTATTCTTTCCCTCAATCGTTATACCGCAAGCTTCGCTTGGAGTTTTTCCGTCTAAGGCTTCATGTGGTCTAATGTAATTATGGAATAATTGATAACGTTGTAAAATAAGCGTTTTGTCTTTCTTTAATCCCCCTATAGCCTTGGCTGAATTTTAAAGCGTAAAGATGTTTGCACTCCTTGTTACCACGGTATCATATTGAATAAAAAAGTGATTGATTGTGAGTGGAGCTCCTGCAGAAATAGATATTGTTGCGACTGATGATGCATCAGATGTTTTCCAAGATGTCAGCAGCAACTTTAGCGATATGAGTAGTAATGTCAGCGAAGCTTCTGACGTAATGAGCACCGATGTATCAGATAGCATGCAGCAGACCGCAAGTTCCGTCTCAACTATGACGACAACCGTGCAGGCTGACACTAGCCAAATGCAGGATTCCTTCAATGAAGCCGGAAGCACTGTCCAGGTAAGCATGAACCAGATAACTACAAGCACCGGGGAAGCAAGCGATGCAACTGATGCGTCAAGTCAAAGTTTCAGTCAAAACGCTATGCAGATGAATAGTGCAGCTATGAGCGGCGCCATGTTGTACATGGCTGTGAATAATATTGAAAACGCTCAGGTTCAGCTTGCAAGAGCTAATCTGGTCGAGGAAAAAGCAGCGAACGATGTGACGCTGGCCCAGCAGGCGTATAATAAGGCGGTGGCGGAGTATGGCGTTAACAGTTTGCAGGCTGAGGATGCAGCGAACAAGCTTAACTTGGCTATTCAAACGCAGCAGGTTGATCAGGAACGAGTTGCAGAATCACAGAGAAGCTATGACAGTACGCTTTTGATGTCGGCTCTTACGGTTATTCCTGCCTTTGTGAATATTATTGGTTTAGCTTCGAATGCCACGCAGGTTTGGACGGGTATTCAAGCAACTTTTGACGCGGTGATGGATGCTAACCCGATAATACTGGTCGCTTTAGCGGTCGCGGGTTTAACTGCTGGAATAATTTGGGCTTACGAAAACTGCGCACCTTTCCGCGACATCATAAATGACATAGGCCATATTATTGGCGGATCGGTTCTTTCAGCTTTTGATGCTTTGAAAACCGCGGGTGACGCTTTATGGAATGCGCTTAACTGGGCTTACAGCAACATTCTTTTGCCCGTAGCTAACTTTTTCAAGGAGGTTTTAGTGGCAGATTTGAATGTTGCGCTTGCGCCAGTTAAGGCATTTGAAACCGCGATAAACGCCGTTGCCAACGCAGTTAAGCCTCTTAGCAGCTTCATTGACGGTTTAGGTTCGGCTCTAAGTCATCTGTGTTTTACTCATGCCGCGCCTGCAGCTGAGGAATTTAACAAGCAGATTACGCAAAGCTTAGCGCTTAGCGACCAATTAGCGCATAAAACTAACACGTTAGGTTCATCGCTTCAAGCTTTAAGCAGTAACGTTAAGATCGGAGGCGGCGCTGGAACCTCAAACGTGAATATTGCATCGCCGAACATCACGATTGGCAGCGTTACCGGGGCAGTTTCGCTTAAGCAGACTCGTGACGCAGTTAACAAGGGCATTTGTGATGCGATGTACAAGAAAGGATTAATGAATAAGGTGCTTTAGATGAGTTTTTTTGTTGAAGCTTCTGTTCTTGTTGCAGTAGCCGACGGCGTTGCTGTTGCTTGGTTATGGACGCTTTCGTTTAAATTTCATTGGTCGGTAAAGGGGGCTTCTTGATGAGTTGGCAGATCACGCAAGGATCCACGACGGTTACGTTGCCGTTGGCGCCGCAGACAGTTACGGATGAAGCGCCAACAGTTGACGATACAACTATCACTGTTCCAGAGCAGGAGCCTGTGTTGGTTTCTATTGGCAGTGACACACGGCAGTTGACGTTGGAAGGCGTCATTTATGTTTCAGGGCAAAATATGGCTTACCTTGATACTAACTACATTACGCCTCTGCTTGCTATGCGAGGCCTAGTAACTACACTTGCGACTCCGAGGTCAAGTTTGAACAGTACCTGGAAGCTGGATAAAGCAACGTTTATTGAAACGAAGGACTACGCGAATAATCCTATTTTGAAGTTTACTTTGATTTTTAAGCATGCAGCGTCATACGTGGTGCTTTAGCCATGACATGGACTTTTCAGTACTACAATGGGTCTTCATGGGTTAACATAGCGAATGCTATGATCGATCAGATAATTGATAAATTGAACGGTCAGCTGGAATTAGATTTCATAATTCCTAATAATGCATCGAATTTAACGTTTGTTCAAAGTAACCAGCAAGTTCAGCTTCTGTGGGGCAGCACCGTTGTTTTTAACGGTTTGCTTATGGCGTATAAGGCAACGTTCACGCAGATTGAATGCACTGTCTATAATAATACCTGTGAATTGATGAAGAAAAGACAAATTACCGGGAAATATAACAACGTTGCTGCATCCACAATTTTAGCCGCGATTTGTGCTGCTTCTGGCATGACTGCTGGCTCTTGTCCTTCTACAGTTGTTAGTACACAATTTAATGCGACTGATTGTTATACAGCAGCGTTAAACTTGGCAAATATTTTAGGTTTAAACATGTTCAATGAAGGTACAACTGTTAACATTGCGCTTAAAGGCAACCAAACGCCAACCGCAATAACGGTTGATACTCAAAGCAGCGTAAGTGTTGACCGCAGCAAAAGCGGTTATGACGGCGTTATAGTCCGCGGTGTTGATCAAGCTGGGAACGTTATCACGGGTTCTGCTGGGAATACTGGTGCAGGCTACAATGTTCAAGTTATAACGAATAAAACTGCTATGAGTCAGGCGACGCTGAATAGTTTAGCTACTTACTACTTGCAGGCTTTGCAGGAGACTAACAGCGGCTGTCCGCTTGAATGTGACATAGGTCAGGCTGCGCTTTTGAATAGCGGCGACTTGGTAACGATAAGCAATGGAGCAGAATTAGGTTTAAGCGGAAACTACGAGATTTATCAAATAACGAAAAAATTAACTAAAGCTACCCTGGATATTGTGCGGTCTGCTGCTGTTTTCGCTAACTTGACTGATCCAAGTCTGGATGATATTTTAAATGCTGTTGCAGGTACAACTACTGCACTTAATACTATGCCCGTGAGCAGCGATCAAGTTCAGGGTGCAAGCGTAAGCCTGCAAAGCCTCATAGGGTTCTATCATCTTGGCGAAGGCAGCGGCACAGTAGCAACAGATCAAAGTCCAAACGCAAATAACGGTACAATAGGCTCAGGAAACACTTGGATTCAAGGGCCAGAGACAGAAGTTTTAATGTTCAACGGAAACGGCTCTTACGTTGATATACCGAATAACGTGATTGATTTTAGCGGCTTATCTAAATTTTCGTTTACAGCCTGGTTCTCTCCAACTTCAGCTGCTTCACAATATCTTTTGTATAAAGCTAACCAATTTTACGTTCAGCTTCAATCAAACGGAAGCATCGTTTTCGGCTTATACATCGGCGGTGCCTGGGTAACGTTAACGGCGCCAGCAGGATCCGCACCGCTAAATGGACGCTTATTTGTTGCTTGCATTTACGATGGAACAAACATGTACATGTACCTTAATGGGCCCGTCCTGGTGCATCAGACTCAAACAGGTGCAATCGGTAGCAGTACGAGTGACACATACATAGGTGCACAAAGCGCTTCAGCCGGAGGCTTCACCGGAGTTGAGTCTGAAGTTATGTTTTTTGCGCGTGTCCTCGGTGCAGCGGAGGTGTATTCGCTTTACTTTTTTCCCCTTATTACATTTGTAAACGTGCCCACGGCCGTCACAATCGCTGATAACTTGCTGTACTTAACTTACGCAACAAACATCAAACCAAGCTATACTGTAAACCTCAATTATCTGCTGGATTCATGTATTTTATCGGGTAAAGTTGTGGTTTCTTCGCCTACGGGAACTATGAACTGCTATGAAGCTGGCTACGTAGTTTTAGCCTTGTTGCAGTATGGCGGCTCATCATATTACAGTTTGGTGCAGAATATACTGGATTTGTGGGCTTCCCTTCAAAACTCTGATGGCAGCTGGTATCAACAATACAATCCTTATTCGCCCTATGCTGTCGTTACTGAAACTTCTGAAGGCACAGATGGAAACTTAAAGGTCGATTCCGGCGCCGCTCTTATCGCCTGGGCAATGAGCAACTATGATCGTCTCACAAGCGGAACACGATACAAAGCGAATGTGCAGCACGCCCTTGATTTTCTGCGTGCCCTACAATACGCGCATACTGTTGCTTATTCATCTAATCTCATCGCAAACGAAATCCTTGACGGAACCACAGATACGACAGCTTTGCTTGCAGACTGCGGCGAATGTTTACTTTCGGCGAAATTCGCCATGGACGCCTACGGCAGCACTCTATTAACAACTTCAGGATACAGCGTTCAAACCTTCGCAAATAACCTGTACTATAGCATAGCCGTTACTGGATGGCGCGGCAACACCGCACAGTATTACGATACGTCTTATCCTTACGGACAAAACACTAATGTTCCATTCACATATGAAGAAAAAATCAGCTATACACAAGCACTCTGCAGTTGGGCCGTCTACGTATTTGCAAAGAGCGCTTACCAAACAGCAGGCGATTTTAGCAGTCAATGCGAAATCTGTCTAAGCTATATCAACACGTTAACTCGTGGCTCTTGGGGCGGCGAATACTACTGTCCTTATACTGGTGCTACTGGTCAAACACAAAATGAATACTCCGGATATGCAGCATTAATGGCTATAGCATGCCAAAACGTAGATAGCGTTACGTATGCTTCATTGATTGCAGGATTAATCAGCTTTATCAAATGGTTAACGCTTAACGGCGGACAAGTATGCGACTTCGTTGATGTAACTGGTAGAGTATGGCGAAGCCAAATAGGAACCACAGAAGACGGATTCCTAGTTCTGCCTATCGCGTTAGCGTTGCTTGCAGGAGCTGGAACATAAACGCCATCGTCAAGCGCGAAATTTCATGGTAATTTATAGTGAATGGTGAAAGGTTTGAAAAAAGAAACCAAAGAATGTAATGTAGCAAATAAGCTTAAGGAGAAAGATTTGAAGGAACAGATTAAATCGCTTGGCGTAGGCGACTTGATCTGTGTGGGATGGTGTGATGCTAGCACTGGCAAGAGCAGCGGCAGCGGAGCAGCTATTGATGTGCCTGTTAAAAGTTGGGGGATCTTCATCGGTGTCTTGGGTGTTAAAGCTAAGCATATCGTGCTTGCGCAGAACAGTTTCCGCTATGCCGATGGACTCTTCGATATGGATTATACTGCGATTCCGCTTAGCTGGACAGTCGATGTATCGGTTCTGGTTAAAGAGCACATTCCTGAAGAGGCTGCTGGCACGCTTGTTAACAGTTTCCTGCAAGGTGGACACCGGGCGCTTAGCCGTCCGCGAACGTTTCAGCGGAGGATTTTGCAACAGAGGTTAAGTGTCGATGGTCGACCCGATTAAACATGCGTTGACACGTAGACGTTTTCAGCGTGGGCGTTTCATAGATGAGGAGCCTGATGAAACGCTTGTGTACGTGGTAAAGTTTGGCATAGGCATGACTGTTTGCTTTTCAACAATTGAAATTGCCAGCATGGCGTTTTTGCATAGCTGGAATAGCGAAGTTTTCAGCGCCATTACCGGCTTAACCGGGATAGTTGTCGGTGTTTTTGTTGGACGAAAAACTTAGAGCCAACTTGGCGGGTTGCAGAAGAAGTAAAAAGCTAAAGTTGCAGGCGTATCAGGGTAGATATTAAGGCTGCTATAATAGGACACTGTTAATTAAGTGACCCAACTACTTAATTACGATACTCAATATTTGGAAAATTAACCTTTAAATCGAAGGTTTTAAATATTCATTAATGCAGACTTGACGACAAAAAAGAACTTGCTTGAATGGTAAGGAATGTAATTTCATGTTAAATTTTTCAATGCCTGAAATACAACCCGCATTTTCTGCTCAGCAATTAATTCATAGAGACGATGTTGTAAAAAATGTTTCATTTAATCCTGACATCAAAATAAAATTTGATCTTCAAACTGCAATTGATGATAACATACAAATTCTAAACAAAGTTCCTTTACCAAAACATATTGATAAGAGCGACATAGAGAAGCAAGTCAAAGCAATGGCGGAAACCGACTTTAATAACAACCCATTAGCTAAACAGGTAGTCAAGTTAGTAAAATACGCAAATAACTTCCATACTTATTTCAACCTATACTTTGAGAATATCTTCAACTTTGACAAAGAACTAATTAATAATTTTCAACAAACCATGTTAAACTATTCGAATATTTTTATGGAATCCGACCTTTCGCCTTTTTTTCTAAGAGAACTAAACTTTTCAATCATAACAGATATTAAAACTATCGAAACACTAGACAAAAAGATGCACCAAGAGAGAGTACATTTTTTCGGAGCAAGAAACAATGACATCAAGTTTAGGAGACTTTGCGATAGCCACAATCAATGGATTAAACCGATTGTAGATGGGCTAGAGGACATGAGGACTAATAGAGTAGCACTACTCTGGTATATAGATTTTCAAAATTCCTCTAATTCCGAACAAATGTTCAAATTCAAAGCAGTCAAGAACGAAAAACTGGATAAGGAAGCGTTCAATCTATTAATTAAAAACTTACAGCAAAGTACTTCAGGTTTAAGAAAAATAATACTTAAGTGTGATAGAGAGACTTTTATATCACCTGTTCCATCGGATGATTTAACATTCAAGTTATTCTCAAACATAATGCCTATACTAATTGCTGGTTAGCTATTCTATGTCATCTAAGGCAACTGGCTGTTTCTTTTTGGATTCGATGATTGTACTACCCCAACCGATGAGTGATCGCGTTGAGTCCTCTGAAAAGTTCTTGAAAGAAGCGAGTGAAAAATGCTATTTATCCTCATCCGTTGTCGAAGAGTGCAATGAAGTCTTAAATAATATTTTCAACTGGTTGACTAAAGATATTAGGGACAATTTCAAGAAATTTCTTAATGAAAAAAACATTAAAGAATTAAAGCGAAATGATACTTTGAAGTTTGAAAGTTTCTTTGAAGAAAGGCGAAGAGAGCTGTCTGGCAAGCAAGCATATTACTTGCAAATACAAGGAGAGATTGAGCATTGGATAATAGAATACATAAAATCTATTCAACAATTCAAAAGCGTAGACAGCGTTGCCTTCACTAATTATTTAACAGCAAAAATAACTGAAATTTATGAAGCAATTAAGTCTAAGATCGAGGCTTTTGATGAAATAACAATTAAACCTCAACCTCCGCTCAGAACATTTCTATTGAGACACGGAATAACCCATAATGAGGACCAAGATCATCTTTCTTCGGCCATACAATATCAGTATGAAAATAACTGCTGGGTAGTTTTCGTTAGCTATGAGGGAAGGAGTATTCTAAATTTCAGAGATTATCTTCTCAGAAATGCGCTTTTTAATCTTTCTAAGCCTGATTATGCAATTGACAAGCTTGCAACTCTTATAGCACCAGGAGGTCTGCGGCCTTTAGAGTTATATGGCAAAATTGCGAACCGTTCAGATCATCAAAAACGTTTTGTTACTGCTATGAAAGAATCAATTGATGTAGCTTTATGATGTCGATTTTATTTTATCTTAACTCTTTACTTGATGCGCTTTTCGTATTCCTCTTCTGTTATGATGCCTTTCTCAATGAGTAAGTCATCGTCTAAGAGGTCTATTTCCTCTAATGATTCTCTTTCAACTTTTGCTTTTTTCATGTTTTCCGCCTTCGCTTGGTAGCCCTTTTTCTAAACAACTTATAATGACTGATTGTTGTTAATCGCGAGGCAAGATAATTTTTTACTTAAATGTGCTATGGCTTCGAATTACGCGCTATGTCTCTTTTTTTCGGCATTGTAAATTTATGGTCAGCGGAGGCTATGTAAAATGAGAAAAGGAAAATCTGACTTAATCCGTGTCCGAAAGAAACTGGCAGAACGTAAGGTTAATGGTGAATGCCGAATTGCAAGGCGGCGAGATGAGTTTTTTTGCATAAAGCAGTTTCGCCGGGTTTACGATAAAGCAGAGGGCAAGTTCACGTTTAACATAAGCTACGAGACGCATACTAAGCTTACTCCTCGGAGCCTTGTTGTTGCTGAAGCTTTCGGTTTAGGCATTGATGAGGCGCAGAAGTTTCGGGTTCTTGATGCTGAACTGAAGATTGGACCGCAAGACATTGTCTACATTACGGGGGATTCTGGGTCAGGCAAAAGCGTTTTGCTGCGGGCAATAAGGGCAGACCTTGGCGGTGAAGCAGTTGATTTATCCGAGGTTACCGTGGATCCTGAGAAACCCTTGATTGAAACAGTCGGCGCAACAGTAGAGGAAGGCTTAGAGTTACTGAGCAGAGTGGGGTTGAATGATGCTTTTCTTTTCCTACGAACATACAATCAATTGAGTGACGGACAAAAGTACCGTTACAGAATTGCCAAGCTCATCGAGAGTGGGAAGCAGTGGTGGCTGATGGATGAATTCGCGGCATGCTTGGACAGAGATACAGCGAAGATTATTGCGTTTAACCTACAGAAAATCGCTCGGCAACAAGGCAAAGCAGTGATTGCTGCGACCACACATGGAGACTTGTTTGAGGACCTCAAACCCAGCGTCCATGTCCACAAGAGGTTTGGAGAAGAAATTCAAATCAATTATTGCTCGAAAAAAGCTTCTGCCGAGTGCAGTTTGATTCGGGAAATGAAGGTTGAACAAGGAAGCATAGCAGATTGGCGTAAACTCAGCGCCTTTCATTATCGAGGGCACAACATGGCCATTCCCCGCAAGATTTTCCGATTAATGCGGGGCGAGGAACTCTGCGGCGTGATAGTTTATAGTTATCCTCCGCCAAGCTGCTACGGAAGACGTCTGGTGCTTCCACGCATTTCAATCCAGGAAATGAACAAACAATTAAGCATAATCAGCCGAGTGGTTATCCATCCAAAATATCGAACCATAGGCTTAGGCGCCAAACTTATCCGTGAAACTTTGCCTCTGGCAGGAACATCTTACGTTGAGATGATTGCGGTTATGGCAAAGTATAACCCGTTTGCGGAAAAGGCAGGTATGCAAAAAATCGCTGAACAGCAATCTGTAGAAAGCGTTTCAGACGTCTCTAAGATGCTTACTGGGTTGGGTTTTGACTTGCAGCTTTTAGGAAGCGAACGGTATGTCAAGGAAAAACTTCAAGGTTTAAGCGCTGTACAAATGGAAAAACTCAAAGGATCATTGATCAAAAATAAGCATCCTCGTTTCAAAAAAGAGTTTGTAGCTGGTCGACATCAGCCTTATGGAAAAACATCGGACTACATTCAAAGCATTCAGAATGCAGAAATGCCGAAGATTATAAAACTCATTAAGCTCGTCGGGATACTTTCGCAAACAAAAGTTTACTTGTTTTGGAAAGATCAATAACAAGATATGAAAAAAGAGTCGTTACAAAACCTGTTTCTGATCAATTTTAGTTAGCAATGTACAGTGAAAATAAGCTGGTATTGGAGAAAAGTTTGTTTTCTTAAACACTTTGCGCTAAAAAGCAAAAACGGTTATTAATAAGGAAACAAGATACCCATACAGTTCCAAGAGGAAACTGCGGTGATTGCTAAGGAGTAACGGAAGGAGAATGACATTTGAAAGTACTCAATAAAATAGTTATTATCCTTCTGTTAACGTTGGTGACATTTTCAGCTCTAAGCGTATTAACTGGATCAGTAAACGCTGCTGGAAACCTTAGTTGTCAGGCATCCATTTCATCCAAGACTTCTGGTGTTTACCAAGCAACATCATATACCTTCACTATAAAAAACATGGGTGAAGCCAATCTTGGAAGTGCAAACATTACAATACCTTCATCATACAGTAATGTTAAAAATTTATCTATAAGTCAAGAACCCGCCTCACAAAATTGGACAATAACCACAGCGACAATAAACAAAAATAATTATATTCTTCTCTATGGCTCTGCCGAAGGACTAAGCCCTGGGCAGAGCATCACATTCACTTTTGACGCAACAAATCCTAAAGGCGCAGGAAATTACAAATGGATAATCGGCGCTAATGAAAACACGAATGCAACCGGACTTAATACTCCAGAATTTACGTTAGATACTAATTATTCAATTATAATCACTTCGATTTCGGCGGCAATTTTAATCTCTATCATCGCCACTGTTATTGCGTTTTTAAACACTGGATTAAACAGGGTTCTAATCAACTATTTCGTGGGTTGGGAACAATACCGAGTTATGCAGAAAGAAATGAATGAATACAGGTCAGAAACAATGGCTGCCATGCGAGCTAACGATAAAAAACAAGTTGAAAAACTCAAAAAGAAAGAATCACAAATAAAAAATATGCAGGCACAAATGGTCAAGCCACAGATGGTTCAGTTCGGGTTCTCTTTTATTTACATTATCATTTGGTTTTTTGTGTTAACGCCAACTTTTGGAGGTACCTCTATGGTTTACGTGCCAGGCATCGGCCCTCTCCCAGTCCTTTACTGGTACCCCATCGCCTCGTTCTTCTTAGGCCTGCTTGCATCACGCTTATTAGGTATAATGCCGATTGAAACTTGACGCGGAAAATCATGGTGGCGCTAAATGGCTAAAGACCCAAAATTATGCTTTGATGACAAAAAAATAGTAATCTGCATCTCAGGAATGGCTGGAACCGGAAAAAGCACTCTATCAAAAAAGCTTGCGGAAAAATACAACCTAAAATGTTATTCAGGTGGTGACGCGCTTAAAGAACTGGCAAAAACAGAAGGCTACGACGTGTCACATCAAGGCTGGTGGGAGAGTCCTGAAGGCTTAAATTTTCTCAGGGAGAGGGCAAATGACCCTAAATTTGACAAGGCAGTAGATGATGAACTGCTTAAATATGCGCATCAGGGAAATGTTCTCTTAGATAGTTGGACCATGCCATGGTTACTTAAAGAGGGTTTTAAGATCTGGTTGATGGCTTCGATTGAGAAAAGAGCAGCAAGAGTTGCCGAACGCGATAAAATAACGGTTAATGAAGCATTCAAAGTACTGGAAGAAAAAGAAAACAGGACAAAAGCAATTTACAAGAAGCTTTACGGTTTCGTTTTAGGCGAAGATTTCGCACCCTTCAACATGGTTTTAGATACCGATAATTTGAATGCAGAAGAGGTTTTTGACGTTCTCTGCAGAGTAATAAGCAACATGGTTCTTTCTGTTCCTGAGTCTACTAAGTAAATAGAGCTCAATAGACTAAATATAGCTCAATAGAGCTTTCTTCTATAACATAGTTACTGATTGCTTAAAGCCATGAATAACAGATTAGACCCCTCGGTATAAAGCGCCGTTTAAGAGAGAGGGGCAGGGAATAATTGAAAAAATTAAATGGCCTACTTATATTTCCATGTGGATTAGCAATAATTCTTTGCTTCATTGCCTCATTTCGCCTAATTAACATCCAATCCACAGTCATGTTATTAATTTTCAATGCGCTTTTTATTTCCCTAGCTTTTCAGTTGAACGGTACGTTTAACCAAAAACTATTCCTTTTAGCATCAGGCAACATAATAGGTCTCTGCTGGAACTTTACTTTTTATTCTTTCGCCCTTACAGGAACCTTTTTTTTCGGTAAAATCTTCACTATCTTTTATACAGTTTTCTCTCCTTTTCTATGTTCACTTTGGATAGTAGCGTTTTGGTCTCTAAGCCTAACAGTTCTCCATCGTAAGAGCGCTAACTAGGAGCTTCAACTTTGATTTCTGAAGTTTTAGAAATCTTTTTCGCATTCTTAATCGCAATAATGATGGCTTATCTTGTTAGACATTACATTTTTACCATTACCGTTTTAAGAGGAGCCAACAAGAACAAAAAACCCGTGGCCATTGATGCTTCAACGTTTGAACCTACGGTTACCATCATTATTCCAGCACATAACGAGGAGAAAGTTATTGGAAGATTGCTTCAGCGAATCACCGAGTTAACCTATCCAAAAGACAAACTGCAAGTAATAGTCATCAATGACGCTTCATCCGACCAAACCGGGGAAATAGCGGACGATTACAAAAACAAGTACCCGTTTATAGAAGTGCTGAATCGAGACAAAAACAACGGCGGCAAAGGAAAAGCCTCAGCTATGAACGACGGCTTCAGCAAATCAACTGGCGAAATAGTGCTTTGCTTCGATGCTGACTATTACCCTCAGAAAGATATTGTTGAGAAACTTGCCGCAGAATTCATCGATCCCAAAGTTGGTGCAGTACAGGGAAGAGTTGTTGTCTTAAATGAACCCCAAAACATAATTACGCGGCTAGTTGCGCTGGAGCGAATAGGTGGATACCGCATTGACCAAGAAGCAAGAGATAATTTAGGCTTAATTGTGCAGTTTGGAGGAACAGTCGGCGGTTTCAGAAGCAGTTTACTAAAAAACCTGAATGGTTGGGATGAGAGCGTATTGGCAGAAGACACGGATTTAACTTTTCGCATTTACCTCGCAGACTACAGAATTCCCTATAAAATTGATGCAGAATGCTATGAGGAAGCAGTTGATAACTGGAAAGCTTATCGCCAGCAAAGGTATCGATGGGCAAAAGGGCACATGCAATGCTTCTTTAAACACACATGGAACGTTTTGAAAAGTAAAAACTTGAACGTTAAAGAGAAAATCGATGGTTTATTATTGCTAAATGTTTATTTTGTACCTATTCTGGCTTTGCTTTCGATGCTTATTGGTTTCTATCTGATTCTTTCGGGTTCACAGCTTCTAAGCACTTTATGGTTTTTCATTCCAATCTCTGTGTATAGTTCTGTAGGTAACTTTGCTCCTTTTTTTGAGGTTGGAATCGGGATGTACTTGGATGGTCGAAAAAGAGCCCAGTGGCTTATTCCTCTTTTGATATTTACTTTTTTTTACAATATACCTATTTGTTTGAAGGCTTTTTTTGATGTGACGGCTTCAAAAATTATGAGGCGAGATAAGAATGTGTGGGTCAAAACATCACACTCAGGTAGTGGAAACTGTTATATTGTGAATTAATAATTAATTAGATATTAATGATTCAAGATCCGAATTCATTAATTGCTACCCTGGCAGCAACAACCGCCATAGTAATTGTACTCTTTTTTCTACCCGCTTTGATAGAATTAAGAAGACCAAAAGACGCGGGACCAAGATTAATAAAAGATGTCACCACGAAAATAAGACTCGGCAGCCTGAAACTCATCATAACAGACATCGAAGAAGAGCAGAAATTTATTTATCAAAAAACAACCAAGATTGCCGGTTGCCTTTGTACCCTTCTGGACTTGGAAGTTTAGTTTTCACTTTTTTTGAATATTAACCCCGCGTTTTTCCACTGATCCCTAGCCAACGATAAATAGCCAGATAGACCTCCCTGAAGAGAATAGAAAATATAACATAGATAGTTACACTGTGTGCATTCACTGTAAGTTTCGCGTAATTCCTTGAATTCTTGACTTTTCCACACCTCTGGCAGATTAAATATTGAACCTGCAAAATTGTGACTGTGACACCCAGCGACTCTACCTAAAGGGTCAATGACTATGAAGTTGCGTAGTGCTTGGCATCTCCATGTTCTCTTATTTTCCTCATAGAAGCTTCGTAAAGCTTCAAGAAGCATGTTTGTCATTAAAATTTTATTATTTTTCTTTTTCATTTCAATTAGTGAATTGCAAAGCTTAACCATTGCTTGCTTATCTTCTATCACGAACTCATTGTTTTCTTCGCCAATCCTAAATAGTTGGTTTTCGTCCGCCGAAACGTCATACGCGTAAAGGCAGTACCAGACGGGGATTCCTTTTTTTGTGAAATAGTTAGTTATATCGATTATTTCATATAGATTTTTTTGTGAAATCGTCGGCGTGACACTAACATTTATTCCCTTATTGTGAAGCTTTTCCACGCTTTCCATTGCTATCTTCCATGCGCCCGGCACATTCTTTATTTCATCGTTTTTTGTTTCATCCAAACTATCTATTGAAATTGCCACAAAATCGACATTTCGCAGGGCATCGATTTTTTTGACAGCCATGCTTCCGTTATCACAAACGGTTGTGACGAAAAGTTTTGAGGCGTAATCAATTATCTCACCTATGTCATCCCTGAGCAATGGGTCACCGCCTGATATTACAAGCTCAACTATACCGAGATTTTTTAAAACATCTAACCCCTTTTTTATGTCATCCGTTGCAAGTTCTCTCTGGTCTTGTTCTTTCCAGACATTGCAGCCTGCACAGCGGTAATTACATTTTCTTGTAACCAACCATTGAGCGTGGTGAGGCCTACCTGGAGCAAGTGAACGTCTTGCAAGAGATGCTACCTTTTTAAGGTCTATCGTCAAACAGATGTCACTTGCCCCTTCGTTAATGTTTACAGTAGTAAAATTGGAACTATAAAAACAATTATTTATCCGAATTTGAAAACATTCTTTGGTTCGCAGTAGTGATGCATCATTGCTTCTTTGAAATCCTTTCATGATGTCTTTTGTAAACAATGCGGAAAATCCCAATGATAGCCTTTTATAAATGCTTGAAAAAGAAAGAAATTTTTTTTAAAACTCGACTTTACCTGCGTTCTACAAGGAACGGTTTTTAAGAATGATGTTTCTGGTAATGCTAGAACGATTTCAATCTTGGTTGAGTGAGCACTGGCGGAGAAAACCGTGGCAGATGGCGATCGAAGCAATTCAGAAATATTCACTGTAAAAGAGAACGTTCCTTTAGCGCAGCCTCCCGTAACCACAGAAGAAGTTCTGACTTTGTCAACAGACGAGTTATTATCTCGACTTGGAACTTCAGTTCAGGGTCTAAGCTCCCAACAAGCGGAACAAAATCTAAATGTTTACGGCACTAACGAATTAGCACGAAAGAAGAAACGTTCTAGTATAGTCAGTTTTCTGCTTCATTTTAAAAGCCCCTTGATAATCATACTTTTGTTTGCAGCTGCGTTCGCTGGGGCCACTGGCGATGTTGCGGATTTTACCATAATAGTTGTTATTGTATTAATCAGCGTTGTTATTGATCATTATCAAGAATCCAAAGCGGAAAATGCCGCTGAACTTCTAAAAGAAAAGGTCAGTACGACGGCCACTGTGCTTCGTGATAAAATTAAGAAAGAGCTTAAGCTTTCTCAAATTGTTCCTGGCGACATAGTTTACGTCTCGGCTGGGGATATAATCCCTGCAGATTCGAGAATAATCATCGCTAAGGATCTTTTCATAAATCAAAGCAGTCTAACCGGTGAATCGTTCCCTGTTGAAAAGACAGCCAACAAGTTGGAGTCAATAAAATCGTCTACTTCGATTACTGAATGGAACAATTATCTGTTTATGGGAACTTCGGTTGTAAGCGGCAGCTCAACGGCAGTCGTTGTGAGAACTGGTGGCTCTACTGAATACGGAAAAATTGCTAAGAAACTTGTTGCAAAGCCTCCTGAAACAGAATTTGAGCGAGGCGTAAAAGGGTTCAGTTACCTCATCATGCAGGTTACGTTCGTATTGGTCCTCTTTGTTTTTATTGTGCTTGCCCTGTTCCACAGAGGATTAGTTCAATCGCTTCTTTTCTCAGCTGCCTTGGCAGTAGGGTTGACTCCTGAGCTTCTACCGATGATTATTACGATGAACCTTTCCAAGGGCGCTGTAAACATGTCGAAAAAGGGAGTCGTGGTGAAGCACCTGCCTTCGATTGAAAATTTCGGCAGCATGAACGTTTTATGCACAGATAAAACAGGAACTCTGACGGAAAATCGCATATCACTTGTGTTGCACATTGATTCGGAAAATAACGATGATGATAAGGTATTTTTGTATTCCTATTTGAACAGTTATTATGAAACTGGACTGAAAAGTCCTCTTGACGATGCAATCCTCTCTCATAAGGAGATTAACGTCGAAGGTTTCCAAAAAATCGATGAAGTTCCATTTGATTTTGTCCGCAGACGTGTCTCTGTTGTTGTTGAACAGAAAAGAGAAAGATTCTTCATAGCAAAAGGCGCTCCAGAGGATATACTGAAAATTTCAAATTACTGCGAAATAGGCGGTATTATACAGGATATTAGCGAAGAACTGCGAAAAAAGATTGAGCAAAAATACGTTGATCTAAGTGCAGAAGGCTTAAGAGCTTTAGGTGTTGCATACAAAAAACTCAGAGAAGACAAAGCAGTTTACTCGGTTAATGATGAAAACGACATGGTGTTTCTTGGCTTTGTCGCTTTTCTTGACCCTCCAAAGGAAACAGCAAAAGAGTCACTGCGGCTTTTAGCCAAAGAAGGAATAGAGCTAAAGATCTTAACGGGCGACAACGAGCTAGTTACTAGAAATGTTTGTAACCAACTTGGCTTCGAGATTAAAGGGGTTGTTCTCGGAAACGACATGATCCAAATGAGTGATGATGCGTTAGCTCGAGTTGTGGAAGAAGCCAACGTATTCGCACGCGTGACTCCAGTGCAAAAAGACCGCATAATTAATTTGTTGAAAAGCAATGGCCATGTTGTTGGCTTCATAGGTGATGGCATCAACGATGCTCCCTCCCTTAAAACATCTGATGTTGGCGTTTCAGTAAACAACGCCGTAGATGTGGCGAAAGAGTCTGCCGACATCATACTTCTAGAAAACGACTTGACGGTGCTAGCTGAAGGTGTTATCGAGGGAAGAAAAACTTTCGGTAACACCATGAAATACGTCATGATGGGTATCAGTTCAAACTTCGGTAACATGTTCAGTGTTGCAGGCGCAGCATTATTTTTGCCATTCCTACCAATGCTATCCATACAGATATTGTTAAACAATCTTCTGTACACTTTCTCTCAAACCACAATAGCTACAGATAATGTCGATGAAGAGTATATTGAGCGCCCCAAAAGATGGGACATTTCCTTCATCAGAAACTTCATGGTATTGGAAGGCCCACTCAGTTCAATCTTTGATTACGCCACGTTCTTTACAATGTACTTCGTTTTTGGTATTCCGGTAACTGCGGCAGCATCGGGCGTCCCGCTGGCAACAATTTATCAGCAACACATGTTCCAAACTGCCTGGTTCGTGGAATCGCTTATCACTCAAACGTTGGTGGTATTTGTCATTAGGACAAGGGTATCGCCCTTCTGGAAAAGCAAGCCTGGCAAGTACTTGGTATTGAGTAGTCTCTCTGTAGTTGCCGCAGCCCTTATAATACCCTATACACCACTGGGAGAGCTGTTTCATTTTGTGCCTCCTCCACCCCTGTTCTACGCCTTTTTGTTACTGTTTGTCGTTGTCTACCTGTTTCTGGCTGAGGTAGTAAAGAAATGGTTCTACAAACGGCATGCGTACAGAATTGAGCAGGCTTTGGTTCCGAAAAGAAAAACCTTCTACCTCAGCAAGAGTGCACGGTTAGTGCAGGATGTAGCTGCCGTGGTGTGTTTGCGTGAAGAGAACGAGATTTCTTTTGATTCTCTGATTGAAGACTTGTCGAGAAGTTTAAACTACCCCATTGATTCAGACAGAGTATATCAGAGCCTGCAGTACCTGCGTCGGGGAGGATTAATCGATGTTGATTGGCACAGGAGGACAATTAAAAGGACAGTGCCTATCAAAGAATACATTACAAAACGGATTGCAACCAGCGCTACATGGCCGTTGGTATATGATGATTGGCTTCGTATAAACAGGGCAATTCAAGACAAATACGGCAAAGCCAACCCTGACTTCCAGGATCTTTTTTCGCCAAGGCAGCATTAATTTTTTTCCTAACTACCTGTAACATGCGCATAAACTTTAATGCTCAAAAGTTCAGATTAATTACTCAGTTGTCGAACTCGGGTGTCAACTTTGAATGAAAACAAGATTGCTGTTAATATTCCCAAAAGCCTCCACGCCGAGATTGAACTTCGAGTGAAACGCAGCAATGGGGCATTCAAGAGCGTAGAGGATTATGTAGAATTTGTCAAACAAGATAACGAGGCAGCGGCAGATAAGGTAAAACCTAAAGAGAATGAAGAAATGAAAAAAGGCTTAGAAGCTTAGGATACATGTAAGCTGGTTTATTCGCACTTATACAAGTACATGGTTTTTTATCCCGTCTTCCTGCTTTGCTTGTGTTTGCAGTTGCCGCTAAAGCGGAATCGGAATTGGACCCAATTTAACGCGTTAAAGCAATCCATAGCTGGTCTGAAATTGGCCTTGGCAGCATCTCTACCGTGTCGTCTTTATGCATGAGTATGCGTTTTTTGGGGTTTATGTTGAATTCGCCTATGACGTCAGCGTAAATGTGCTCTAGGCTTAATGCATCGATTATTTTGTTTGCGTCTTCTGGCTGTGCAGCAATAAGCAATGCGCCTGAACTAATCAGTTGCAGAGGGTCAATTTCATAGTACCTGCAGATTTTGGCAGTTTCAGGTTCAACCGTAATTTTTTCTTCAAAAACGCGTACGCCTAAGTCAGCGGTGTCTGCCATTTCGTGGATGCCGTTTATTATTCCGCCTTCTGTGGGGTCATGCATGGCGTGGACTCCGCCTGTTCTGTAAGCCGTTAATGCGTCTTTTACTACGCTTATTTGGCTGTAGAAGCGTTTGGCGCTCTCAAGTATGCTCAGAGTAAAAACTTTTTTTAGTTGCTCTTCACGGTCGGAAGCTAAAATTGCTGTGCCTTCAATTCCAGCGCTTTTTGTTAAAATCAGCTTGTCGCCTGATTTGGCGCCTGCAGCAGTAACGTATTTGCCTTTTTCAGTTAAGCCCATGACGCAGCCGACAACAATTGGATTAGCCAGCCCCGGAGTTGACTCACAATGTCCTCCAACAATCGCAATATCAAGCTCCTTGGCGGCAGCGTTCATTTGAGTGCTTATGGTTTCAACGATTTTGCTGTCAGCGTTCTCTGGCAAAAGCAAGCATGAAAAGAAAAATGCTGGTTCAACCCCAAACGTGGCCACATCATTAGCGTTAATGTTGATGGCTTCCCATCCGATGCGTTCAACTGCGCCTGTGATTGGATCCATGGAGACGATGGCGTTTTTGCTTCCAACATCTAACACTGCACCATCTAATCCTGCAGCGGGACCCAAAACTACTTCGCTGCGTTCAGCGCCCAGGTTTTTGAAGACTACTTCTTTTAGGATGTCTACGGGGATTTTTCCAGGCGGCAGTTTCATAGCTTATCACTTGTGAAATCTAGCTTTTAAGCTGTGGCAACTTTTGCCTTGTTTGATTTCTCCAGATTTCAGGAAGCCTCTTGATAAGTATGATTGCTATTGGAATCCCGATTATTCCGCCTGCGGCTATTTGCAGTATGTTGAAGGGCACTTCGCCCAGCGCTGCCCACCTTTCCGAGAGTCCAAAGAACTCTGCAAGGAAGTATCCTGTTACCATTTCTGAGCCTGCAATGCCCACAGCTATGATGTCTCTTTTTCGGCTTAGTCCGTTTGATATTAAGCCAGCTATGAGTCCTTCAGCACCTTTTATGATAAGGGTGAACGGTGCAAAGTAGGCGAACCCGCTGGCTACATCGGATATTGCGGACCCGACACCTCCTGCGAACCCGCCGACGATTGGACCGAAAGTGAGTGCGCTGACGAAGATCATGATGTCGCCGAAATCTAGGTATCCTTTTGTGGCTGGTATGGGGACTTGCACAAGGAAAGTTGTGACTGCTACAAGGGCTGCCATGACTCCTGCCTGTGCGATTGTGAGGGTGATTCCTTTTCTGTCGGGTTGAGGTTGCGTTTTTTTCACCTTGGTGTAGCTGCGACTTTAGTATAGTTGCATCTATACTATCAAATAAGCGTTACGGAACCAACAATCACAAAAGCAACTGTATATCGTCGAAGGCTGCCAGAACCCTCCTTCCCCGCTCCGTAATTCGGAAGAATTTCTTGCCGTTCTCCTCATAACTGACCACCAACCCCTTATCCGACAACTCGTTAAGATGCTGATAGACAGCAGCACGCGTCATTATCTTGCCCAATTGTTTCCATAAATCATAACCGTACGTGTCCTTTTCACTGAGAATTTTAAGGATTTTTTGTTTAGTGCTTACCGCAAGCCCTAAACCTGCGGTTTTCTGTTTTTTCGTCATCGCCTGAAGAACATCGGTCGCTTTTAGCCCGCTTCCCGTGATAAGGCAGACTACGCTACTGTCGCTGGAAATTCGGTCAGCTTTCAGTTTCTGCAATGCTGCCACCGTGGCTGAGCTGGCTGGTTCAGCGAAGACTCCTTCCAGTTTAGCGACTTGAAGCTCTGCAGCCAAAATATCCGCGTCTGAGACAGTTAAAGCTAAGCCGTTTGATTCTTGAATCGCTTTAATTGCCAATTCGCTTTGTAACGGCTCGCCAACGAGAATTGCTAAGGCGCGTGTGGATGGGTTGCAGGATTTTAGAGATTTTGAAGATGATTGTTCTGTTAGTTCGTTGACTATTGGGGCACAGCCTTCCGTCTGAACTCCTATCATTCGAGGCAACGAGCGGGTTAGCCCTAACCCTTTAAGTTCTTTAAAACCCTTCCAAAGAGAATAGATGGTTCCGCCGCTCCCCATCGAAACTATAACCCAATCAGGAACCATAAACTGCTCATTAATTTCGAACGAAATAGTTTTTTGAGCTTCAACAACCAACGGGTTAAGTTCGGCAGTAGCTTGATACCAACCTGTTTCCTTGGCTAAGGCAGAGGCTTTGCGGATAGAATCATCCACAATGTCGCCTGATTCCTCGATGACCGCGTCGTAAGCAATCATCTGCGCCAGCTTTCCAACATCAACAACTTTGGGAACCAAGACGTGGCAAATCAATCCTGCTTTTGCGGCGTAGGCAGCTAAAGAAGCACCCATGTTCCCGTTGGTGGCGCATACCAGTGCCTCAAAACCTTGGTCGATCGCGTTTGATGTCAAGAAAGCTGCTGCACGATCTCTGTAAGAGTTTGTGGGGTTACGTGTTTCATCCTTCAAATAAAGGTCCTTTAGCCCGACGGCTTTGGCAAGTCTTTCAGCCTTATGCAATGGTGTTCCCCCCTCTCCCAAACTGACCATGTGCTTAACCGGCGGAAGAATTTCTCTGTATCTCCAGAATCCTTGCATTCCTGAAAACTTCAATTTTTCGCCTTCAGTTAAGTCAGCTATAAATTCCAGTGTGCCGCCGCATTTTTCACAGTTACTTCTCAACGGGTAGACTGGAAACTCGGCACCGCAGTGAATGCATCGAAGCATCAAGATTTATTCCCTACTTACAGCATATTGGACGAGCCTTTTATGCTATGCCATTTGCCGATTAGTTCTGTTTTTTGAAGCAAAGCATTTAGGAGAGGAAAATCTAAATGGGAGTTCAACTCAAAATAGACGATTATGAGTGATAATTGATGAGCGTAAGAGAAGACCCAATAAAAATGCATAAAGAAGCTAATTCGCTGATGGAAAACGGCAAGTACGTTGAAGCAAGAGACATTTTTGTAAAGACAGCTGAACTTTACTATAAAGGGCAGAACTATTTCGGGTCAGCAGAAATGTATTATAAGGCTGGAGAATGCGCCTTTGCTTTGAAGGATAATGAGAAGGGAGCGGAGTTTTTCATGAAGTCTGCTGACATCTCGTTTAGCAAGGGATTTGACAGGTATGGCGTCAGCGCACTGGACTATGCGAGAGACTGCTACAAAGCGTTAGGCAACACAGAAAAGGTTGAAGAGCTAACTAAGAAAATTAAAGAAATCAAAGAAAAACTCGAAGCCTCAGGCTTCTAGTTCCATCCCCATTTTACTTACTTTTTTATTGCGTCTTATGTTGAAATAGGTTTTTCCATGGTCGATTATCTGTTTTAGCTTTAGGCAGAAGCCAACTATGCTTATCATCAGAAAAATAGCCCCGGTCCAAACGAGCATGACTCCTTGGACGGCGTATGGTGTCGCAGGCATGGATGGGTCGGGGGAAGTGAACTTCTGTGCTGGAAACATAAGGAAAATTCCCGAAATTAAAAGTGCAAATGAAATTATGAATAAGGCGCCAACCAGCAAGGAACGCGGCGCTTTAAGTTCCGGCTTGTTCTGAAGGTTCCATAAGATGAAGCCCACAAAGGCAATTATGACCGAAATGTACAGCAGTTGCGTATAGTTGAGGAAGGCACAGTTGTATTCGCTTCCGAGAAACTGCGTGTTGTACGCGACCCTTTCAGAACCCCAAGCGTAAGACCCCCAAGGAAGATTTCTTCCCGTTAGAACATCAATCTGCAGGTAAACGATGACTGCACATATTACTCCCATAACCAGCAAGGTGAAACCTAAAGCAGACGCAACTATTTTGCGGTTAATTTTTTCCGAGCTTGAAAGTTGCCAGATGAAAAGACCGACAAACGCCAACGCCACACTGAAGTCGAAGGCTTGGGTAAATTTTAAGAATTGAAAGGGCGCTGGCAGATACGTTATGTCTCCGTAGATGCCTGTGAAGAAGCCTAAGTTAAGCCTGTAGCCATTAATGTAATCCCAGAAAGGGTAAGAATTCATTATTTGTATGAGAAAAAACAAGAATCCAGCCAAGGTTGAACCTGTCAAAAAGAGAGTTAACCCTAACTCACTGTACCGATTTACCCCTCTATTCTGCTCATCTTTCCCTGCCCTGCCGCTGAACAGGCTGGTTTTCCATCGCATGGTGCATGCTTGTTGAATTTCGGATATAACATTTTTGGCGCTTCGGTCGTTTTCCTAGAAATCCATAATAAAATCAAACCGTTAACCTTTAAAGGTAGAATTTTAAGTGAATGCCAAACCCGCGTCTTTTGCGTTGCTCTCAGAACTGCTTGAAAAAGTTGAGGCGACAAAAAAACGGCTCGAAATCATAGATTTAACCGCAAACTACTTGCAAACCCTTAGTTCTGAAGAAATCGAACCTGCCACAAACATGCTGGTTGGTAGAGCATTCCCCAAATATAGCCAGAAATCGTTGGATGTAAGCTGGTCAACCCTGACCCGTGTTTTAGAGCGCATAAGCCAATTTGACTGGAACCATTTCCGACAAGCCATGGCAAGCACAGGCGACATCGGCTCAGCCACTAAAGCGGTTCTTAAGCAAGCTAAAGCAAAAAAGCAAACACAGCTAACTGAAAGATCACTAACCATAACCGAAGTCAGGCGAACACTCGAAGCCATCGCCCAAACATCAGGCACAGGTTCCAGAACCAAAAAAGAACGCCTAATAACCACTCTGCTTAGCCAAGCTACTCCAGTTGAAGCTAAATACCTAGTCAAAATCTTCACGGGCGAAATGCGCACGGGACTCCAGGAAGGCTTAATGGAACAAGCGGTTGCCAGAGCCTTCAACGTTCCAGTAAAGAAAGTGCAGCACGCCAGCATGGTGCTAGGCGACATAGGTGAAGTGGCGGCGACACTCAAAACCCGAGGCAAAGAAGGCTTGGAGAAAGCAGGCTTCAGCGTTTTCAGGCCTGTAAAACTTATGCTTGCCCAGACAGCCCAAACAGTAAACGAGGCATTGGCAGAGCATGGTGGCAAAACCGCTTTCGAATACAAGTACGATGGCGTAAGGGTTCAAATTCACAAGCAAAACGGCAGTGTAGAGGTTTTCAGCAGAAGACTAACCAACGTGACAGAAAGCCTGCCAGAAATAGTTGAAACCGTAAAACGCAACATAAAAGCGCAGTCAGCCATCGTTGAAGGGGAAGTAATTGCGCTTGATAGTGCTGGTTACCCGATTGCGTTTCAGCATTTAATGCGCAGGTTCAAACGAATCCGCAATGTCATCGGTATGGCTCAGAGAATCCCATTAACCCTCTATCTATTTGATGTTCTCTACCTTAACGGTGAAAGCCTAATCACCTTACCCTACTTGCAACGCAGACAAATCCTGGCACAGAACGCGGCGGAAATCCCATTAACCAAACAAATCATAACCAATAAGCAGAATGAGGCAGAAGGTTTTCTCAACGAAGCAATAGCCGCTGGGCACGAAGGATTAATGGCAAAGCAACTTGACAGCCCCTACACGCCTGGAAACAGAGGAAAAAAATGGCTGAAAATTAAAACAGTCCTCGAACCCTTAGACCTCGTAGTTACCGCCGCTGAGTACGGCTATGGAAGGCGGAAAGGTTGGCTTTCCGACTACTACTTGGCAGCAAGAGACCCCAAAACAGGTGAATTTTTGAATGTAGGTAAAACTTTCAAAGGCTTAACTGACGCTGAAATCATAAAGATGACTAAACAGTTAAAGGCTTGTGCAGTAGGGCAAGAAGGGCATCGAGTAACTGTTATTCCTAAGATCGTGATTGAAGTAGCCTACAATGAGATTCAGAGAAGCCCAAAATACAAAAGTCAGATGGCACTTAGGTTTGCTCGGATCAGCCGCATAAGAGAGGACAAAACCCCACAAGAAGCTGACACCATTGATAAGGTCAAGGAAATATACGAAAAACAGTTCCAGCAAAAAGGCCGATACACCTAAAATAAAATATTTAGCGTCCTGAAAATCTAACAAATTGGGTATTCCTAAGATCAAAGGTATCGACCACAAACTAATGTGTCCTCTTTACGACATCATAATGCTGCCGCCGCCAGTATGGTGGAAACATCCGGCTGGCAAGGTGTTCCGCCAGAAAGGAGATAAAGACTTTGTACTGGCGGCGGCTGAGAGGGGGTAAGTGTTATGTGGCTGGTTGATTTGGTGGCTGCAGTTTGCGTTGTTTTGGTTTTTTTTGTTTTTCCTTCTTCTTAGCTACTACCTACAATAGTAGCGATTGAGGTATAAACTTTTTTCCAATTTAAGCCACTTTTATACCCATTTTATTTAATGCAAAAAAGCACTTTAACGTCTATTCAGGCCTCTGAAAATAAGAGGCAAATATAAGACTGAATAACAACAATTCATCTTGGGAATTACTGTGAATATAACAGACAAGGAAGCTTTCGCTAAAGAATTTTATAGCCGTCAAACAATACTGAAAGAACTTGGTGAAAAAGGACAACAGCAACTAGCCAAATCTAAAGTGGCAGTTGTCGGCGTCGGAGGATTAGGAACCGTTTCGTCACTCTACCTTGCTTTAGCTGGCGTCGGCTACATACGCTTAATCGACCAGGACACCGTAGAAATCCATAACCTGCACAGGCAAATTCTGTACAGCACTGACGACTTGCATTATCCAAAAACTGAAGTTGCCGCCAAAAAACTAGAAAAACTCAACCCCCTTATAACCGTTGAAGCAATTCCCGAAAATGTGAACGCAAGCAACGTTGAACGGCTTTTGCAAGGTGTGGACTGTGTTGTTGACGGTTTAGATAACATAATGACTCGTTACCTTGTCAATCGCGCCTGCGTAAAATCAAAGACACCATACGTTTTCGGCGCAGCCATCGGCATCGAAGGCAATCTTTCCGTGTTTGCTCCTCCAGAAACTGGCTGCTTAGAATGTTTGATGCCTAACATTTCTGATACTGATTTACTAACATGTAGCGCTCGCGGCGTATTGGGAGCAACAACTGGAATAATCGGTTCTCTGCAAGCCATGGAAACAATAAAACTCTTAGCTGGAATCGGCTCAACTTTAAAGGGCAAACTTTTGGTCTGCGACTTCAGCGACATGGATTTCACCAGCATAGACATTTCAAAAAGCACTCGCTGTCCAGTCTGCCACGGAAACGTATCTTCAGTTGCTGGCGGTGAACGGCTGGTTTGGCTTTGCGGAAGAGACACAGCTAACATTAACCCTGAAAAACCGTTAAAACTGAACCTTGATGAAGTTTACCCCGTTGTAAACAAGCAGTTTAAGGTTCGTTTGAAGTCGCGTTTGGCTCTAATGTTCGATTACAAGGGTTATGAAGTTAGCTTATTTAACGGCGGACGCATGCTGATAAAAAATGTTGCAAGCGAACAAGAAGCGCTAAAAGCGTACCGAGAAATAATCAATGCCTTAAATCTTTCTTAGCCAACATTGTCTTATCAATTAATATGGGCTGCTTCAGGAATCCTATAGAGGAAGGGGTCTATTATTTCCATGGTCTTTTCAATTGTTAAAAGCTGGTGTAGACACTAAAGAATTATGTCAAAAAAGGCATTGAAGTTTAGAAACAGATATATTTTAGCCAAGCGAGTTATAACTAGTAATCGACAGCGTAAACAAGATACCCAAAAACTGGTTTTGTGTCCTTACTGTTTAGAGCAATAAGCCACGCTGAACTTCAAATTTTTTGGTTCATGTGAGAACTGCCTTAAAGTAAATTGGAGATGAATGTATGATGAATAATGATGTTTGCCCGAATTGTAAGTCGACGGCAGAGACCGAACTGGTTATAAAGAATGAGCAAGAGATCTACTCGATTTGTTGCTCATGCAAAAGCGTCCGTTCTAAATCATGGATCTAAGAATGTCCGTACCCCTCTGAGGGATTTTGATTCTAAATTTTAGTCCTAAATTTAGGACTCTATTTTTCTTAATTTTTAAAACAGAGATAATTTTCTAAATTGACCAAAAAGGCCCAAGAATACTACCCTAAAGAGGAAAACAAAAAAATTAAAGAAATAGAAAGAAGCTTATTCTTGCTTCTTCTGCTTTCCAGGTCGAAGTGAACGCACGGTTGCGCCTGCACGCCACATCTCGCTGTTACCCATCGCTTTAAGCTCATCAGCCAGTTTCTGCCTGTAATCTGGTGCCTTGCTTTTCTCCAGTACGATGCGTGTTTCTTCGCCTGCTTCGACAAGCTCATAGAGTGAATCAAACACTGGTTGAGTAGCTTCACGGAAGCGGGGTCTCCAGCGCAGCGCGCCGATGCGTGCGGTTTCACTGCAGTTACAGTACATCCAATCCATGCCATTCTCGTCCACGAGGCGTATGAGGCTCTGTGTTAGTTCCTCAACGGTTTCATTGAAGGCTTCACTTGGACTGTGACCATGTGCACGAAGAGTGTTGTATTGTGCTTCAAGTATCCCTGCGAGTGCACCCATCAGTGTGCCGCGTTCTCCTGTAAGGTCGCTGTAAACTTCTTTTTCAAAGGTAGTTGGAAACAGATACCCAGCACCGATGGCTATACCCAGCGCTTTAGCCCGATCCATTGCTTTGCCAGTTGCATCTTGGTGAACAGCGAAACTGCAGTTTATGCCGCTGCCATCAACAAAGTTTCTGCGCACACTAGTGCCGCTGCCTTTAGGTGCAACAAGGATAACGTCGATGTCTTTGGGGGGAATAACGCCTGTTTGTTCTTTGTAAACGATGCTAAAACCGTGGCTAAAGTAGAGAGCGTCGCCTTTCTTGAGTGTTTCTTTGATTTTCGGCCACACCATTTTTTGTCCAGAATCGGTTAGAAGGAACATTTTGATTGTGCCTTTTTTGGCTGCTTCTTCCATGGGGAAGAGGTTTTCGCCTGGCTTCCAGCCGTCTGCAATTGCCTTGTCCCATTCTTTCTTGAATATGCCGGTGTTTTCTTGTCCAATGATTACTTTTATTCCGTTGTCCCGCATGTTTAGTGATTGAGCTTGGCCTTGGATGCCGTAGCCAAGTGAGACGACGACTTCGTCTTTTAGGATTTTTTGGGCTTGCGCCACTGAGAACTCTTTACGAGTGATGACATCTTCTTTGACGCCACCGAAATCCATCTTTACCATTTGTTTTACCCTCAAACCAGACACTTTAGCAGAGGCGGTAATTAAGAATTATCCCCAAATTAACTTAGCTTGCGATTTCCATCAAAGCGTAAGACAATTAAACTGTTAACCGTTAATAACAATTAATGGTCACTAACAAATTTACTGCTGAACTTATCGCGCCATGCGGAATGAACTGTGCCTTATGCAAAGGATACATAGCTTACACGCATGGGATACCTCGGGTGAGGGGCAAAGTAACCTACTGCGCAGGCTGCGTTCCAAGAGCCAAAAACTGCTTCATCAAAAGAAACTGCAGCAAACTAACAAAACACGAAATCCAATCTTGCAGTGAATGCGACGTTATGCCCTGCGCAAATCTAGAACATTTGGATAAGCGTTATCGGGAACATTACGGGATGAGCATGGTTGAAAACCTCAAAATGATTAAAGCCAAAGGCATGGATGAGTTCCTGAAAAGCCAAGAAGAGACCCATCGATGCCCAATCTGCGGAGATGCAGTCTGCGTACATGACGCCAAATGTTACGGTTGCGGTTACAAAAGAGAAAAGCTTGCCGACAAGCACGCTGAGTAATGAATACATTTCGCAAATTTTAATTATTCTGACAAACTCCTATTTATCTGGTCGTCAGAAAAATGCAGGTAAGTCGAGTCGGTTCTAGAGGAGAATTGTTTCCTCCTAAAGAAATGAGGGACAAATTAGGGCTCAAGGCTTATACTAAAGTGATATTCAAGATTGAATCGGGAAGACTAATAGTAGAGCCCATTCCAACTGTTAAAGACATGCTCGAAAGGGGAACCTGCGTAGAAATAACTTTGGAAGAATTTTATAAGCATAGGAAAGAACTCTATAGGCTGGCTGAGGCTTGAAGCTTCTTAACACAACTTGAAATTGTTGAACTCTCAGCTTCAAATATTGACTTAAAATTCAAAGATTTTCGGAAGCTCATTGAAAACGCTTGGCTTACCATATTCAATAAGTTAATGGCACACGCACGCTTGCTTCGACCAATAGGGATACCCTGCTATTTGTGCAAAAATCAACCACAAAAAGCAAAAGAAAGCGCTTAAGCGCCTATTAACTTTATTAAAATTGCCTTGGCCGCGTACAAGCGGTTTTCTGCCTGCTCATAAATCACTGCCTTCGGATTCTCAATCGCTTCCGCGCTTATTTCGTATCCCCTGTGAATCGGCATGTCATGCATGATGTACGCGCTGCTACCCTTGAGCAGTTCAGTGTTGATTTGATATGGCATCATAAGCTTAATCCGCTTCTCCTTTTCCGCCGCAAACTTTGGGTCAGTGAAGAATTCCATGTCAATCCACGTGTCTGTATAAACGAAATCAGCGTCTTTAACTGCGCTCTTTGCATCTAAGGTTGACTGCCACAGCCCAGTCTTCTTCGCCTCAGCCAACAACTCATCATCGCGTGCTGCTTCGTTCAAAATCGGTGTAACCGTTGTTAATTTTACTCCTGTTTTAGTACAGCCTTCTATTAGCGAGTTGCAAACGTTGTTGTGGACGCCGATGTAGACGAGTTTAGCGCCTTTTAGCGTGCCTTTCTTTTCTTTTATGGTGATTAAATCTGCTAAGGCTTGGCTTGGATGGTACTTCTCGTCGCAGCCGTTGATTACTGGAACACGCGAAGCATTAGCCATCTTCATTAAATCCGCGTTATACAGCAACCTAGCCATGACACAGTCAACATTACGGGACAAATAACGAACCTCATCCGTTATGTCAGCTAACATGAAGTTCGTTGTTCGCCAATCAATAAACAAGCCGTGACCACCAAGCTGAGTAGCCGCAACCTCAAAAGCGACCCTTGTCCGCGTGGAAGTTTTCTGGAAAATTAAAGCAGCCGACTTCTCCTCAAAGGCTTTACGGTATTTTTTAGGGTTATGCTTAACTTCAATGCCTAAATCAACAAGACCAGTAAGCTCTTGACTGGATAACTCTTTGAAATTAATCAAATGCATCTTACTCTGCCTTCAAGTAGGCTGAACCGAGCCAGCAATTATAAGCTTTATGGAAAACCTTACAAGTTAAATCCACCTTAAATTTGCTGTTTTATCGCTGAAACGTTGTGCTGTAAAGTGTTAGTATGGTTCAAACATAAGGTCGGGGACTCTATCAAAATCCTTTATATTTCTCGTAACTATAACATTTTCGCCTTTAGACACAGCAATCGCAGCTATCATTATGTCTCTATCTGCGATTTTTTGACCTTGCTTTTCTAATTTGCTCAAAATTTCTCCGAACTTTTCGGCACCGGCCTCGTCCATTTCAAAGACGATAAATCGACTAAGGACCAGTTTCACTTTCTCTTTTTCTTTATCAACATTATTCGACTTATAGGCTCCATAGAAAAGTTCTGCACTATTAATAATAGTTGTGGATAAACTCTTGCCTTCTTTTACAAGGTTGCTTAGTTTTTTGTTTGCACTTGGATT
>Ga0326728_10002750_pt1 | contig 57381 bp, 64 predicted proteins | sample MB3enrmetagenome_FD_207602 | JGI IMG/M metagenome (GOLD analysis project Ga0326728, IMG submission 207602) | Lab enriched peat soil microbial communities from McLean, Ithaca, NY, United States - MB31MN | ecosystem: Environmental > Terrestrial > Soil > Wetlands > Peat | place: USA: New York... | reverse complement strand
AGAAAGCGCTGATTTCATGATGAAAACTGCGGGCGTGAAGTTCTGGTTGTCTGCCCTGTTCAGATGCTGTCCAAGACGATCAGGGCAGGCTGGGGACAGCCGACTGCGCGTGCAAACGCTCAAATGCGGGTGTTTGCGGGGCGTTTCGGTGGGAAGCCACCGCCGAATCTGGCTCAGGTGCTGTCCAAGAAAAACCTATTTTGGACAGGTGTGCAGCAACGCATGAGTCGTTCAAGCGTGTCGGATGCTAATTGCATCGGGACGATCTCAAGCGAACGACGGGAACCGGGTTTCCGAAGGAGGGGCATGGGTTTATTGTACCACGTCAGGAGGAAGCTGCTTCTTCGGAGGCCACAAGTTAAGGGGCGGCAGGGAACTTCCTTTCGCGTCAATCAGACATGGCAAATCTCGCAACGGGAGACCCGCAAGAATTGCACAACACTTGTACAGCCGCCCAAGCCTGCCGAAGATGATGACGAGGAAACTGCGATGTCGATTGGCGTCTGTGTCTGCGAGGGCGACCTCCCGGTGCAAGGTCAGAATCCCGGCGGACGACCTGATCAACACGCTCGCCACCACCACGGTCGCCAGAGCCAGCGCCGGTCGCCATTCGAGCTGCCGCAGCCACTCAACCCAGTTCACCGGTTCCGGTTTCTTTTCCTCCAAACGAATTCGCCGCCGAACCGACGCTTCAAAGGTCGCGCTCGGCTCCACCTCCCGCCACTGTTTCAGCAAGGCGGACAGTTTATCTTCGTCGCGATTCATCAATGGTTATACGCAGCAGCAGCTCAAAACGCTCGCGGAAGTTTTTTGGGGGGCCGGCCCTGCGCTTGAGTTTTGCTTGACTACAAGGCAGCATGTGAAATTTTCTTTTCGGGGCCGCGTGAAAGGTATATAAGATCGCTCCATTGGAAGCGAGTCCAGTCATGCGCACGGTTTTAGATCGATCTGAGTGCCAGAACCTTAAGAACGCACTTTCGAAGGAGTGGCTGGAAACCAACGGCCTCGGAGGCTTCGCCTCTTCGACGATCATAGGCACCAATACGCGCTGCCAACACGGCCTGCTCGTTGCCGCGCTCAAGCCACCCGCCGCGCGCCACGTGTTGCTTTCCAAGTTCGAGGAACGCGTCATCGTGGACGGACAAGAAGCTCATCTCGCCACGAATCTTTTCCCCGGCACGGTTTATCCGCACGGGTTCAACATCCAAACAGAATTCCGTCTGCGCCCGTGGCCGACGTTCCGTTATTCCGATCAGAATTTTGAGATCGAAAAGTGCGTCTGCCTGATCCACGGCGAGAACACGGTCGTCGTCGGCTACCGCAACGTTCGCGCGCGCGCCGCACTGGAGCTGAAGGTGCGTCCGCTGCTGGCGTTTCGCGGCCACAACGCGCTAACCCGGCGCAACGACACGGCCAACATGGCGGTCGAGCGCCTCAACAACATTCTTTCGGTGCAGCCTTACGAGAAACTGCCGCGCCTGTTTTTTTACGGCGAACCCGTTGCGGTCGATTTCAAGGCCGATTGGTATTATCGCTTTACTTACCCCGTCGAGCAGGAGCGCGGCTTGGATTGCCAGGAGGATTTGTTCACTCCCTGTGAGTTGACGTTCCGCATTCCGGCTGGCCAGAGCATCTATATCGTCGTCTCAACCGAGAAGAGGGATAACGCGAGCGCAGAAGATCTTCTCGCGCGCGAGCGCGTGCGCCGGAAACAATTCGAGCGCGAATCCGACCCGGTGCGACAGGCGCTTCTCGTTGCCGCCGATTCGTGCATCGCGCGCCGCGGCAAAGATGGTCTCACGGTTCTGGCTGGTTTCCCGTGGTTCACGGATTGGGGAAGGGACGCGATGATCGCGTTGCCGGGCCTTGCGCTGACCACGGAACGATTTGATGTCGCCCGGAAGATACTCACGACGTTCGCCCAGCACATTGATCGCGGGATGATTCCCAACGCCTTCCCCGAATCCGGCGACTCGCCTGCGTATAACTCCGCGGATGCATCGTTGTGGTTTGTCGTGGCCGTTTGGAAATACTGGAAGGCCAGCCGCGATGACGAGGGCGCGCGGCAGTTGTTGCCAGCGGCGCAGGAAGTGATCAAGTGTTACAGGGATGGCACGCGCTACGACATTTACGCCGACAGCGATGGGCTTATCACGGCCGGTACGCCGGGCACACAGTTGACCTGGATGGACGTGAAAGTGGACGACTACATTCCGACGCCGCGCCACGGCAAGCCGGTGGAAGTCAACGCGCTCTGGTTCAACGCGCTGTCGATGCTTGCCGAGTTGGAGGAGAAACTGGGCCGCAACATTCATGCGGCGGTCATTTTGCGGAAGCTGGCCGATCAGGTGGCCGGCAACTTCGTCAAGGCGTTCTGGTACGGCGAGGGCGGCCATCTCTACGACGTGATTCAGGGCAACTTCCGCGATCCGAGCATTCGCCCCAACCAGATTTTCGCGGTGAGCCTGCCGTTTTCTCCGCTCGACAAGGGGCAGCAGAAATCCGTTTTCGACGTGGTGACACAACATCTGCTGACGCCTTACGGCTTGCGCTCGCTATCCCAAAAACACGAAAGGTATTGCGGCAAATACGCGGGCAATTCCCGTCAGCGCGACTGCGCCTATCATCAGGGCACGGTGTGGGCCTGGTTGATCGGGCCGTACTGTGATGCTTGCGTGCGGGTTCACGGCAGCGGCAAATCGCAGCGCAAGGAGATCGGACGCCTCATCCAAGGCCTGATCAACCATCTCGAATCTGACGGCTTGGGCACCGTGTCGGAGATTTTTGACGGCGATCCACCGCATCGGTCCGTCGGCTGTTTCGCGCAAGCCTGGAGCGTCTCCGAACTCCTCCGCGTGTACGACGCCTACGCAAGGTAATTCGCCGGTGTGATCGTGGCCGGATGTAGCGGCGGATTGGCAAGACCGTGTAGTCTGGCTTGAAAAGTGTCGGTTCTCGCCGCATTCTTTGCGGTGAGGTTGCGTATGGAGGCTCAGCACAACGATCAGACTGTCTCTGAAGTTGTCGTCACATCTGACGACGTCCTGTTTGAATGTCCCCGTTGTGAAAAGAGCATGGTGATCGACAAATCTGCCACGGGAATGATCGTAGAATGTCCGCAGTGTCGCACGGAGGTGATCGTCCCGCTCCAGCCCGCTCCGGATCCCGTCGCCGAGCTACGAGAGAAAGCCAATGAATTACTGCTTGAGTCTTTGCTTGGGTCTGCGCAAAAGGGCGACCTGATCTTGTTGAACGAGGCGCTCGCGTTGGGTGCAGACATCAATGCGGCATGGCCTGACGGCACGACTGCGTTGATGCTCGCCGTGCAGCACGGCCACGACGACCTCGTCGAGTCCCTGATCGTGCGTGGTGCGAACATCGAAGCCAAGCGCGCCGATGGGCAAACTGCCGTGATGCTCGCCGAACGCGCCGGCTGGTTTCACATCGTCCGCATGCTCTGGAAGGCGGCTCCGAAGCCGGAACGCTCCCATCGATTCTTCGACCTGCACAGGCGTCGTCGCTGAAAACGGGCGACCATGCCATACCCGAGGACCCTCTTTCAATCCGGTCCAGTTTTGGGTAGTGTCCTAATTTGAAACCGGAAATCAGAATTCAGTTTGAATACCTGGTTTTGAAATCTTTGACAATTTGAACTCTAACGGCGGTTTCTGGCGATTCTACTGGGGGAATCTCTAACACGGCAACGTAACGCTCCCCGCTGTCATTCTTGCCTTCTCCCGCACCCGTTCGCCCAACTTTCCACGCCCCGGCATAACGGTACTTCGTGATCCACACGATGTGGTACTCGCGGTCGTACACCGTATGGCTCGTTCGCCGACATTGCTCCATGTCTCATGCCCTAGCACTTCCATTCGCCTAAAGCCGAGGGGTTTACAGATCCCAAAGAGGAAACTCTAAAAACCGCGAGGTTTTCGATATACTCCCCCCCGATGAACCTGTTGCTGGCTGCCGCCGCTGCGTTAACGCTTGCGCTTGCAGGAGTCGGACTTCTTCGGATTTTGTGGCCGACGATTCGTCAGGTTCCGCCGATGGCTAGTCTGGCTCTTGGCTTTTGCGTCGGCTGTTTTTTGGAGGCCACCGTTTTCTTCATCGCATTGGTTGCGGGCGCATCTATTTCGCGCTGGCTCGCTTTGGTGCCGATCATCGGCCTTGGCGCTCTGGGCGCGGTTACGATGGCGAGAAACGGGTGGTCGCGGCTTCGATTCAGCTTGCCGGGTTTTCTGGCGCTGCTTCTCGTCCTGTTGGCGCTCGCGTTGTCTTGGGGGCGACCGATCTATGGTTACGATGCGTTGTCGATGTGGGCGCTCAAAGCAAAAGTCGCGTTCTTCGCGAAGACCTGGCCGCCGACGCTCTTCGATCCGCACACGACAAGTCATCCCGATTATCCGCCGTTGGTGCCGAGTGCACAGGCGTTCGTTTTTTTCTGGCTCAATCAGTTCGATGATGTTGCTTCGCGGGTTATCTTTGCCGCGTTCTTCGCGTCGGGCGCGGCAATCTTGTGGTGGTGGCTGGGTGTTCTTCGGGTCAGTGCTCGCGGTGTGTGGCTGTTATGGTGGTGCGCGGTGCCGGTGATGATGGAGCAGGTCAAGATCACATACGCCGACATGCCGCTGGCGGTGTTCCTGATCGTGTTCTACGGCGCGGTCGGCTCCTGGCTGCACGAACCCCGACACAAGTGTCAGGGCTGGCTGGCGCTTGCATCTATTTTTGGCGGACTCGCGTTCTGGGTAAAGCAGGATGCATTGATTGGAATTGGCGGCGGGTTTGGGGCGTTACTCATCGTGGCCGGGCGGCGCAAATTGCCACAGCGACCGATCCTTCTGTCGCTCTTGGTTACTGTGGTCTTGTCTCTGCCGTGGCGCTTGCTCTTGTGGGGGAAACCGATGCTGAGAGATTTTGGTTTTCCGGAGACGCATGTTGGGTCCAGGACCGGCTTGGTGGCGAAGGAGTTTTTTCGGTACGCCTTCCTCGAGGGGAACTACGCGTTTTTCTGGCCGCTGTTTGTTGTGACGCTCGTCTTTTGCGCCCGACGCCTGGGCAGAACTGAGAATCTCTGGCTCGTGGTCTCGCTCGTCGTCGAGACAGCGACAATGTTCGCAGTGTACCTTTGTTCGGCAGTTGATTTGGAGGCGTTACTCAAGACGTCAATGGAGCGTGTCCTAGTGAATCTCTTCGTGCCTGCCCTGTTGCTGGTTTCTCTGCTGTGGCGTGGGAGCTTTGCGATGTTGCGTCGCTTGAGGTGGCAGAGGTGGAGTGCGGCGGGTGAGATTTTTCTGGTAGTCGCTATGTTCTGGTTCGGATTGCATCGCCGAAGCGATGAAGAGATGTTCGGGATTACGATTTCGCCGTTTCCGTTGGCGTTGTCGTGGGTGTGGCTGGTAGTGGCGGTGGTCACGGTCGTTAAATTCTTCCCGATAATGAAACACGGTGGCATCCGGTTGGTGTGGCGTGCGGCTCAGTCGGCGATTGTGATGGCGACGTTTGGGATGGCCGTGGTCGCGGCCGGAGTTTTTGCGCGTGAGACAGGTGAACTTCGTCGGCGTTTTGGCGGCAAGACTGTGACCGAACAGCATGACATGATTATCGATCCGCTTGTCAGGGAAAGGCTCGCAACAGCACGGAAGGAGTTTGCTGTCGGAACGCATGTGCGTGTTTTTCCGAAGCGTTCACTGCGTTATCACGAGTTTTACTACGAGGTGTTTCCTGATTTGATTGTGGACGACTCTGCCAAGCAGGCAGTGGATTTGAGTTCATCGCCATGATAGGCGTTGACGCAACGCATCTGAGGGTTGCTGCGCCCAAAAACTTACGTTAGCATCCGTTGGCTTATGAAAATCTACGATGTCAGCGTGCCTGTTTATGAGGGAATGCCCACTTGGCCGGAGGATCCCGGGGTCTTGCTTCAGCACGCGCGGAGCATCGCCCGCGGCGACGGGGCAAACGTGACTCGGCTGGAGATGGGAGCGCATACCGGCACTCACATGGATGCGCCATTTCATTTCGAACCGAACGGTTACGGGATCGATCGAATCCCGTTGGAGGTTTTAGTTGGGCCATCTCGCGTGTTCGATCTGACGAACCTCCGGGGCCACATTGATCGTGCCGCGTTGGAGAAGTGTGATCTGCGCGGCGTGATACGGGCTTTGTTCAAGACAAAGAACTCTCGCCACTGGGCGCACAGCGACCGCGAGTTCGACAAGGAGTTTATCGCCATTGTTGCCGATGGCGCGGAGCACCTTGTGGCGCGCGGTGTGAGGTTCGTGGGAGTTGATTACCTTTCGGTCGAGCCGTACGGCAGCAAGGAACATCCAGTGCATCACACTCTCTTGCGAGCCGATGTCGCGATTGTCGAGGGTTTGAATCTTACCGACGTGCCGGCGGGAGATTATGAATTGATGGCGCTACCGTTGAAGTTAAGAGGTGCCGACGGCGCGCCTGCGCGCGTGGTTTTGCGCTGCTGAGCTAGGCCGGTGGGGCGGGCTTGACACCAGCCTGAATGTTTCTTAGAGAAACTCAATCGTATGCAATCTTCCACAGCAAGTTTGGCGGGAAAGAATGGTCTTATCTTCGGAGTGGCCAACCAGCGATCCATTGCTTGGGCGATTGCCCAAGCATGGCATGAGGCTGGGGCGCGGCTGGCATTCACCTACCAAGGCGAGCGGCTCAAGGAGAACGTTGAGGAGTTGGTAGGAACCTTTGGAAAGGGCGCGCCTCTGTATCCCTGCGACGTAACGAAAGACGAAGACATTGCACGCGTATTTGAGCAGATGGCAAGAGATTTTGGGACGCTCCATGTCTTGCTGCATTCCGTGGCGTTTGCTCCGAAAGAGGCTTTGGAGGGCGAATTCATAAACACGTCGCGAGAGGCCTTCCGCATTGCCCACGATGTGAGCGCGTATTCCTTGATTGCGTTGGCACGAGCCGCCGCACCGTTGATGACAGGCGGCGGATCGGTTGTCGCCATGACCTACTACGGCGCGGTAAAAGTCGTTCCCCGATATAATGTGATGGGCGTGGCCAAAGCTGCGCTTGAAGCAAGCGTTCGCTACCTGGCCTTCGACCTCGGCCCGAAGAAAATCCGCGTTAACGCCATCAGTGCGGGCCCGGTCAACACTTTGGCAGCCAGAGGGATCTCTGGCTTCACCCAGATGCTCAAGCAGTACGAAGGGCGTGCACCGCTGAAGCGGAACATCGAGCCGCACGAACTTGGTTCTGCAGGTTTGTTCCTTGCCAGCGATATGTCAACGGGTACAACCGGCCAAGTTCTTTATGTGGACAGCGGCTACGAGATCATGGGGATGTAGAGCTGTTTCCCGCTAAACCACGGAGTCGCGACTTCAAATTCGACATGGTTGTTGGCATTCTGCAGGTTGACTTTAAGCATTCCCAACGCAGACTCGCTGAAGGCCAAGCGAATGGTCTTGCGCAGTCTGAAAGATCGCATACGCAGACAGTTCAATGTGTCAATTACTGAGGTTGCAGACAACGATCAGTGGCAAAGCGCCTGCTTGGCAATCGTCATTGCGAGTAACGACAAGCGATCCGCCAATCATGTCTTATCGAAGGTCTGGGACTTTCTTGAAGTCTCCCACGATTTGGCTGTTGACGATTATCGCTTAAGCATGTTCTGACATGTCCGTTGTGGCGGCTTTCTTGAGCACGGCAATCTTCTTCGCCCATATTCAACCAGCCTTGACATGACCAATCTTGGTGGCTATTAACATAAGCATGTTGCGGTTGGGCGATTTGCGAGCACCTGTAATTACTGGCTTGAAAGGTGCTTAACATGTTCTGAACAGTGTTAAGTGACAGTGTTCAAGGGCCAGAGTGAACGAAAAAAACGCGAAACTTGGGCGCAGTAGATCTGGACATGCCTAAAGCCAAGATACTGATAATCGATCACGACGTTTCTTGGACTTTGATTTTGTCCGACTTATTGATCGAGGCTGACTACGAAGTTTTTTCTGCCAATTCCAGTGCGGATGCCTTGGTGCTTCTAGAAGCTCACAGAATTGATCTGATCATCGCAGAGATCAACATGCCCCAAATAGACGGCACCGCGTTTCTGGAGCAACTTCGCCAGCTTCACCCCACCACCACGATGATTGTCTGCACCACCAAGGCCTCCATTTCCCAAGCCGTTCAGGCGACGAAGCTCGGCGTCTTCGATTACATCGAGAAATCAAATGACGCAGCAAGTCTTGCCAACTTCCAAGAGAAAGTGGGGCAGGCGGTGCAGCAACGGGGGATGATGATTTCAACCGCGGTCGTCGACGCCAGAGACCGCGGTTTGCTCGCGGTGCCAGCGCAAGGGTTCTACGGCATCATCAGCCAAAACCCGCAGATGCGCGACATCTTCGAATTGATCCAAACAATCGCCGACAGCTTCGCCAACGTGCTCATCCATGGAGAGACGGGGACAGGCAAGGAACTGGTTGCTCGCGCTGTCCACGAAGCAAGCGCGCGTCATGGAAAACCGTTTGTGGCGGTGGATTGTTCCGCGCTGGCGCGTGAGCTGTTGGAGAGCGAACTGTTTGGACACGAGAAAGGAGCCTTTACAGGGGCGATTGACCGTCGTATTGGACGCTTTGAGCGGGCAAATGGTGGGACGCTGTTTCTGGACGAAGTCGCTAACATCGACATGGGTGTTCAGTCGAAACTGTTGCGCGTGCTGCAAACCCGAATGTTCGAGCGCGTCGGTGGACAGAAACCGATTTCTGTCGATGTGCGCATCATTGCGGCGACGAATCGACCGCTGGAACAGTGCGTTACGGCGGGGACGTTTCGCGAAGATTTGTATCATCGGCTGAACGTCGTGCAGATCGATCTCCCGGCCTTGCGGGAACGCTCCGAGGATATTTTGCTGCTGTCGATGGAATTCCTGCGGCGCTTCGCCCGCCAAAACGGGAAGGACTTGCGCGGCTTTACCGACGCGGCGATGAAAACGCTCTGCGGGCATCATTGGCCGGGCAACGTGCGCGAACTGGAAAACGTCATTCTCCAAGCGGTGGTGCTGGCCAAATCTTCGTTGATCGACGCGAGCGATCTGCCGAAACGAATTACGCAGTCGGCGGCTCCTTCCATTAGCAATTCCGCAGCACTGGCCGATCAACTCGGCGAACCCGAAAAGCAGATTTTGCTCAACGCGTTGCGACAGCACGGCGGCAACATCAAGCGCACCGCCGCAACTCTGGACATCAGCCGCACGACGCTCTACACCAAGCTCAAGAAATACCAAATCGATCCTGACGCCATCCGCTAACGCGGCGCCTTCGTCGGACTGTGGACGAAGACGGCAGAGACTTCGTCAGTGTGATACAAGCTCCAATCGGCACGGAGGGCGAGCAAGCTGTTGAGTGGATGCTGGGGCGGCAGGATCGTCCAACCCACGTTGTATTTCTCGAATACCTTCTCCCAGCCCGGCTTCGCATCATCGGCTTGGTTGAACTCGCGCACCAACTCCTCGCCGTAGAAATCATTGCGTCCGTCAATAAACACCTTTCGCCCAGGCAGCGCCAACATCAAGTAGCCGCCCCAGCCGTAGTCGTTAAACATCTCGCCGCGCAGCGCGGCATCGGCCTCGAGGCCCTTTAGGCAGCACTCCACGGTCGCCACGGGGAAGCGGTTGGTGAGAATTTCCGTGGTGATGAGTGGCCGTAAGCCGGAGGCAATCGGCCAAACAATTGCGGAGATCAGCAGGCCCACGACAAAAACGGCGGGAATTAGTCCGCTCGCTGAACGGTCAAGACTTGATATATCCGTTGAGACCTTTCGGTAAAGACGCATCCAGCGCGAATCTTGGCGTTGCAGAAGAAAGTGGTTCAGATGGGTCGTGAAGATCGGAGTGACAACGAGAGCGAAGAGCGGTATGTTGCGGGCCGAGTGCAATGCGAAATAGCCCCAAACGCCAATCAATAGAATTTCCGCCGACTGAAGACGTGGTCGCGCCACGAGCAACACCAACGCCAACACAAACAGCTCCAAGGAAAACCCATTCGCCGCTCCGGAATGAAAATTCGCAGAGCGAAACTCGTTGGTTAACGCAGCCAGCGCGGGAGTGCGCAGAAAATGCAAGATCTGCGCGTGCAACTTCCAGCCGTTCGGATTGATCAGCGAGACCAGCAGACAGACAGTAAGCAAGAGCATGAGCGTGGCGCACCGGCTGCGTGCTCTCAACCGTTGCTCCCGATCGCCGCTGAACATGCCCGCGCCGCTAACGGCGGCGTAAACACCAATAAGCACAAAGCCCACAAAAAACGCTCCATGGAGGTTTGCCCAGAGCAGCATCAGCGGTGTCAGCAGAGCAAACAAACGCTTCGGCGACGTGCGCCCTGCTTCAAAGTCGCGCAGTTCCCAGCCAAAAACGACGGCCAGCAATTGCGTTACAAGGTGCGGTCGCGCCAACCAGTGGGCCGAGGAGGCGAAGGCTGCGAGCATCACCAGTCCCGTCGAGAGCAGGACCTCATTGCCTTCCCACAGCAATTGACGGTGCAACAGCCACAGCGTGGTGGCGATCAGCGCTGCTGCTACCAGCACGATGCCGTTCCAACCCAACAGATTGCCCGCGGTCGCGAACAGCACTTCGCTCAACCACTCTTTCGAAACGAGCGGCGCGTCAAAACGCGTGTGCGAAAACTGGTCGGCGCGAATCACCGTACGATGCGTGATCATCCAGTTGCCGATTCGCCAATGCAGGCACGGATCTCCGTCGGCGCTGATCAGGACGAATCGCCAATCGGATAGGCTCAACGCGAGAAAAAATGTGAGCCAGATGCTCAGGCTCACTGATGGAAGCCACCACCGTCGTCTTCCGTGGAAGTCATGATCGGCGGTTTTCATTCGACTCTGCTATATACCATCGCGACCTCATCGGAGTAGGCGCAGTGCCAGCCGGGCAACAACGCAAGTGCAAGGTTGAGGCGGTGTTCGGTAGGCATCAAGGTCCAGCTCACGTCATATTTGGCAAGTGTGGCGGGCCAATTGGTGCCGAGGGCGGCTGTATTACTGAATTCCCGGATCAATGCCTCGCCGTAGAAATCCGCGCGACCATCGATGAAGACCTTGTGGTCTGGCAACTCCCACAGCAGATAGCCGCCCCATACGAACTGGTTGAACATGTTGCCCGCGAACTGCTGCGGATGATCTTGGACGTATTGCACGGCCGTGACGGGCCAAGTGTTCGCGGGAATCTCGGTAGGCCGCGGCGTCAACACGATGCCCAGCGCCGCGACTGCCACCAAGGGCCAGCCGCGGCAACGCGCACTGAAGTCGTCAAGCCATTGTGAAGTGTCTGGCCAGCGGTTCCGAACGCTGTCCGACAACGCCGGTGCGAGGACCGGTGCGGTCAACACAGTCATCGCAGGAATGTTGCGCACGGCGTACAGCGCGTTGTAGGTCCAACTCGCCAGCAGGATGCCCGAGGCGCACGACACCCGCGGTCGCAGCACGGCAAGCACAAGAAACATCAGCGCCAACCAGACGAGAAACCCGCGAGCCGTCGGTGAAGCGAACTCCGTCGAACTGTATTCGGCGAACCAATTGCGCAGGTATTGCGACCGAAGAAAATGCCACACGGACAAATGAAGGTGGTATCCGTATGGATTCAGCAGCGACACCGCCGCGCAGCACAGGCCGATGGCGGTCAGGGCGCGCAACCGTTGCCGCGCCCGCGCGCGGTCGCAACTGCGTAGCATGTCGATCAACGCGCCGAGCCAATACGCGCCCAACACGGCGAAGCCGAGCACGAACCCCGCGTGCAGGTTCACCCACAGCACCATCAGCACGCCGAGCTTGGCGCCAGCTTGCCGGGCGCAGCTTTCGATCTCGAAGCGGCGCAGCGTCTCGTTCGTCAGCAACGCGAACAACACGGTGAACAGGAGCGGTCGTGCCAGCCAATGCACGCAGGATGCCCACACCGCCAACAGCACGAGGACGGTGGCCACAGCGACACTATTGCCCTCGCGCACGAGTTGGTGATGCAGCAACGCAAACGTCGTGGCGATCAACACGGCGGCCACGACGGCAATGCCGTAAAACCCGGCACATCGGCCCGCCGCCGCGAAAAGAATGTCGGATAACCACGAGGGGGCGATCAATGGCCGCCCTTGGCGAGTGTGGGAAAACATCTCCGTGCGGAGAATCCGGTGTTGCTGCAGCATCGTTTCGCCGAGGCGGCGGTGGTAGCACGGATCGCCATCGCTGGCAACCATCATCGTGCGCCACGGCTGCGCCAGCAATACCACCAACAGCACCAGCCACAACCACTGGCTCGGTGACGGAACGAGCCAAGACCACCAAGTGGGACGCATCTCCCTCGATGCTTCGGAGATTGCCGATTGCATGGCGGCAGCTTAAATAGCCGCTGGCTGATGTTCAACGTAGAACTGGCGTTTCATACATGCTACTAACAAACTTGCATGAGGTTTGGACAATGACTTGGTTCAGGCGGCTCGCGCAAAATCGGCTGCTGGATGCCGGGGTGGTAGGGATAGCCGTCGTATGCGCGGTGAGAATTGCGGTGACGCTTCCGAGTCGAGCGATGGAGAACGATTTCGCGCACAACTACGTGTCGAGTCGGTTATTGCTTGAGGGGAGAAACCCTTATTCCGCGCCATTGGCCGGCGAGTATGCGCGATTTGGATTCGCCTACGACGAGGATGTGCCGAGAGCGTCGTATCCACCCACAGTGCAGTGGTTGTTTGCACCGTTTGCTGCGTTGCCGCCGCAGGCTGCGTTCTGGACCTGGGTGCTGGCAGAGGTAGTGAGCCTGGGGGCGATTCTATGGTTGACACGCCGATTGCTGAGGCATCGCCTCTCGGAGCGTGGCTGGCGGCTGGTGTGTGCGGCGACAGTGGCCTCCGCAACAGTTTACTGGCACTTTTATTATTCTCAACTGCAATTGCCACTGGCGGCGATGATGCTTGCAGCCTACGCGTGGCAAAGAGAGGGCCGACATACGGTGGCATGCATCGGCATAACAATAGCGGGGCTGATAAAGTTCTCGCCCTTCTTTCTGCTGCCGTGGTTCGTGTGGCGCAGCGGGCACGGCTTTCGCGCCCGGTTGACCCAGTGCGGCGTCGTCTTGGCGTCCGCCTGTCTGGTCGTCTTTGCGACCGACGTTGCGAGATGGAGGGACTTCTATCATTACGGAATGCCCGTCTTGGCGGCCTGGGCGGTCGGCCGCACGTTCAACTTCAATGTCCCGTCTTTCATCACGAACATGGGATTCGCTGCTTGGCGTTTCTCTCCACCGCCGACGGCAGCCCGCGCGTGGTGGGCGCTCGGAATGGTTGCCGGGCTGGCGTTGACAGCCGTGGTCTATGCCTGGAGTCTGCGCACCAGACGAGATTGCGAGGTGGAGTTTTGCCTGCTGAGCGTAGCGATGCTGGTGGCTGGCGGCAAATCTCCCGGGCATTTCTTCGTATTTTTGATTTTCCCCATGGCTGTGGCTGCCGTGCGCGTGGTGGCAGAACCTTCAGCTTGGCGCGTGGCATGGTTTGCAGCGACATGGGTGCTCCTGAATAATCTCGGCACGGTTGCCAATCCGTTTCTGGATCGGCACATCTATCTGGAGATCGTCGCCAATTATACGCCGTTGTTGGGCCTTTTGATGCTCGGGGTGTTCTTCGTGAATGAACTGCGCCGGACGAAAACCGGCCGTGTGGAGACGCGCTTGCCTCAGGCCGCGGGAGCGGCGGGCGGCTCCTGACCAAGTCTTGATGCGGGCGCTGGCGGAGCGCTGCAAATCCACCACCGATTCAAACGGGGCGCAGCCCACACGCTGAAGATCGCCAGAGGCATTGCCGCCAGCACATCGGCCACGTAGTGCAACCGAAGGTAGATTGTCGAAACCATCAGCGCCAGCACGCATGGTAACACCACCCAGAAAAACACGCGCCAGTACCGCCACGCGAATGCCAGCGCCACGAGGCTGATCGCCGTGTGAAGACTGGGGAAACAGTCGCGCGCGACCTCCAAGTGGCTGATCGTGTACAGATTGTAGGCCTCATTCGCAAGTGGTGAAGCCTGTAGATCCACCGAGAACCTTTCCCGCATGGTGATCCAGGGAGCCAGCGCGGGAACGGCGACATAACCGATAAAACCGATGTAAAAGGTCAATACGATTGCCAGAATCGCGTCGCGGAACTCCCTCATCTGCCCTCGTCGATATAGGATCATCGTCAGCACCGGCGGATAGAAGTAATAGGTCGAATAAGCGGCCACCATCCAGTTTGTCAGTTGAGGGTGCACCCATCGCTGCGTCCACACCACGGGATTCACACCGCAAAACAGCCATTCATCTGCGGCGATCAACCACTGATGCTTATCTCTCATGTGCAAGATCGCGGTCACATCGTGCATGTTCTCGTACATCCAGACCGTGACCACGAACGGCAAAAAATCTCGCACGACTCGCCAAGCCTTTTGGGTTGATCGCTGCGCAAGCCAGACCACCATGCCAATCAACAGCGCCGGCACAAAATAACTCGTTGAGGTCAGGTAGTGCAGGCGGAGGACGAATCCAGAATACGGCACCATCCAAACGAAAGGTACCAGAAAAATCAGAGCGATGGCTTCCTCAGGGCGCAACCAGATCCGAATTGTCTTAAACCACTTCACGACGATTTCGGCTGCTCCTCTAGGCCAAAGCGGCCCAAGTATTGTTTCCGACCGATCAGACAGAAGAGTTGCAACGACCAAAATCGATCCACCTCGAGCGCGAGCAGCGGCACAAAACACTGGATCAACTTGTCGAAGGCCAAGTAGAGAAGCAGCGCCCACAACCCGGCACCCAATTCAAGCGCGGCGTACAAGCGAAGTGGATGAACGCTGATATGGCCGCGGCAGGCGCCGAACAGGATTCCACCCACCGTAAGACCGCCGAAGTAAACTGCCAGTACCATGGCTGCGGCAGGCGTGCTGGCACCGAGCAGGGCGCTGAGAAGTTTCTCGAAGGCATGTTCTGCCAGTAGCGCTGTGCCGCCTGTGAGTGTGAACAAGACTGCCAGCACATTGAGACACAAACGAATCATTGTCTCCAGTTGTAAGGACGCGGGGCCGATTATTCAACGGAGAACTACCTTGACCAGCGAGATACGACAACCGACGATGGCTGTGTATGAACGGCGGCAGCACATTCTCTCGACGCAATTGGACGACAATCGCTGCGATGTTTTCCGTCTGCCTTGTTCTGAGGATTCCGTTTCGCAGCCGGCTCGCCTATTTGTGGGACAGTGCCGAGTTCACGTTGGCGATTCACGACTACGACGTACGGTTGAGCCAGCCGCATGCGCCTGGATATTTTCTGTACGTGATGCTCGGCCGGTTGGTGAATTGGTTCGTCGGCGATCCGCACGCGAGCTTGGTGTGGATCAGTGTGATGGCGGGGGCGGGATTGGTAGCGGTGATGTATCTGCTGGGCGCAGCGATGTTCGGGCGTTGGGTCGGCGTGGCGGCGGGAGCGGTGACACTGACGAGTCCATTGGTCTGGTTTTTCAGTTGTGTGGCACTGACCTACGTTTTGGATGCGTTTCTCGTATGCGCGTTGGTGTTGTGGTGTTGGCGTGCCATGCGACGAAAGGCGCTGTGGATTGATGCGATTGGCTTGGGCGCAATGTTGGCAGTGATCGGCGGTGTTCGTCAACAATCTCTGTTCGGGCTTGCGCCGCTGGTGTTCTTCACGTTGTGGCAGTCGAAGTCGCAGCGCGGTTTGAAGATGGCGATGGGGTTTCTTGCGTGCGCGATCATCGTTGCGGTTTGGCTTTCAGCGATGCTGCGGATGACCGGGGGTTGGGATGCGTACAGTGCCGCGTTGACGCAGATCACGCAGTTTCATGCGCACAAGACGTTGCTGGGCGGCGGTTGGGGTGCGTTGTCGTGGAATGTGTTCTTTGCAGGCTTGTACTGCTTGGATGGCGTGATGCTGGGCGCGTTGGCGCTGCCGGTCGCCTTGCGGACTAATCGTGACCAAACTGCGCTCCGTTTCTTGGCGGTGTGGGCGATGCCAATGTGCCTGCTCGCGGTGGTGGTCGGGTACACGGAGGCGCCGGGACATGTTTTCACTTACTTGCCGTGCCTGCTGCTCCTGTGCGGAACGGGTTTCGTGCGTCTGCGGGCACGGGCCGTGGCGGTTGCGGTGGTATGCGGGTTTAACCTGTTCGTGTTTCTCGCGTGGCCGCGGGCGTGGGACAAGGTTCTGTGGGGAACGATTCCGACGGCGCGTACGCTGCGCGAGCATGATGCGTTAATTGCGCGCACGGCGCAGCTCATCCGAGCACAATACAAACCTGAAGAAACAATCATCTGCCATGAGCATGGAAACCTGTTCTTTGGTCTGCGGCATTTTCAGATCTATCTTCCCGAGTTCGTCAGTTATCGCCTGGATCGTGATGAGGCGATGGTCACACCTGCGGACAAACCGTTGTTGCGCGCGTGGAACGGTCGGCTGGAATTCGTCGCCAGAATGGAACTGACAGATAAAAGGACTGTCTTGTTGGTTGTCCCGTCAGAACAACGCGTGAACCAATTCGCTGCGCGCTGGGACGTGAGTCGAGCGCGACCAGTAAACGGTTCTGACGGAACGTTGTACATCCTGACACTCGATGGCCAGTTCGGACGAGACGACGGGAGGATCAAATCGGCGATCCCGAAGTAGCGCATTTGCTGTATGTGCCCACAGATTGGATTAAGGAATCATCCCAAGTGGCAAGATTCTTCTTTAGATTGCACCTGATGTGAATGCAACAGTGAGAATCCATGATTGAGGAGCGAAAAACGCGTGGTTGTATTGAAAAAAATGGCCACAAATGCACTCGGTCTTCTGGCGACGCATGACTGACGCCGAAAACTGTTCAATAACTGAACAAGATTCGCTTCACATGTTCAGCTTGCCATTCAGAAAAAAGTCTCAGAAGAGGCTGTCGGTAGCATGGAACTTCCACATAGTGAATATTCTAACATGTCTGAGATGAGGATGTTGAGCAGCCATATTAAGGATAGAGGCTGCAATCGTTCTAATTCGTCGATTAAGTGGCACTAAAGCTGCAAGAGTTGAGCCCCTGTTCGGAAAGCGGTTGTATGCTAGGAAAAGCAAATTAATGCAGAGGAGGTGATTCACTGATGAAGAAGTACCTACAAAAAATAATTCGGAGGGTGAAACGGCAATCGGGTCAGAGTCTTGTCGAGTACGCATTGATTCTCGCGTTGATCTCTGTTGTAGCGATCTTGGTGTTGAGGGGTATTGGCACCAGCGTCAACAACAAGTTGACGAACGTAAACACCAACCTACAGTAGTTCGTTCCAAAAGCACGTGGCTCGGGGGGGATTAATCATTTAATCCCCTCCGTAGTTTCAGAGCTTAGCAGTGCGTTAAAGAACTCACTGATTTTGCGGCGGTGTGAAGCACGGATTGCAGCCGCCTCACAACCGCGATGGCGTCCAGAGGACAAGCGGATGAGTCAACTGGTCGCCCATTTGCTCCCACAACCAATTCAGCAGAGCCCAAAGCACCCGCAGCCGGGTCGGCCAAGCTGCGCGGCTTCCGCCCATGCCGAGCAACTGCGCTCGACGACGCTGGCTGCCGAAACATTCCGCCGGCTTTCCGGCTCCCGCATCTCGTAGTCTCAGCTTCAAAGAGAATGTCGGTTTTGTTTGGCCTAAGCCGGTTCAACTAACCCTGAGACTAACTTGGGGCTGTTGCTGCGCAGAGTGTGGGGCCTGAGCAAATCGCCGCTGCCGTTTGTGCTCGACACCCGGTTGCAGAGGGGGGTAATAATCGCCGCGGTTCTGTGACAGGGACGAAGTGGGGCGAAAGAAAGTACGTGTTTTTGCGAAACGAAGCCAATTGGTTCTCGCGCAGTTACACATCAATCCGTTTGAGCGACAGAGACTTAGAGCGTGCAAGTTTGCGTCTTGGCCTCGGGCCAGTGTCGGCCACGATTCCAGAGTCGTGTTAATTCTAACGTTCCCAACTGTCCGCCCACACTGGCTACCGACGACACGTGAAAGGTGTGACACCACGTAAACCTTCGGGGTTTGAGCGGGTGTTTATGAGACCACTTCTAGATAATGCAATCGGGCGATGTTCTGGGCACTTCAAATGCTGGATTGACTCAATCTTCCTAGGCACAAACCCGGGAGGAGGATGAACGAGATTGTGTTTGCATTTTGCCGCGTGAAAGAACAGCATTGCTTGACATTGGAACTCCAACAAGGAGGAGTAAATGGCTAAAAAACCTGGGGCAGGTGGTGTGATTCTAGTCGCCGTTATCTGCGGTGTGGGGACGGCTTGTCTCATTTGGTATTACCTACGGCAAATGGACGAGTCGAAAAACCGGGAGCCGGTCGTCTCCGCCACCATGGATATCAATCCGCATACCAAAATCAACCGCGAGATGATTACGGACTCCAAGGCCTATCCCAAAGACCTGATTCCGGAGAACGCACTCACGAATTTGAATCAGGTCGCGGGTCGGATCGCTCTGCGGCACATCAACGCCAAAGAGCCGATCCGGTCCTCTGATTTAGTGCCAGCGGGACAAGCCTCGACGCTGGCTCTTGACATTCCTGAAGGCATGCGCGCGATTGCCATTGGGGTGAGTGAAGTGATAGCCGTCGGCACGAGCATCAAGCCCGGCGATCGCGTGGATATCCTGGCAACTTATCCCGAGCCGCGCACGAGGCAGGAGTTGACCAAGATGCTTCTGCAAAATGTGTTGGTTCTAGCCGTCAACAAGGGGCAAACCGATGCGAACGGCAAGGAAGGCGCCAACAGTTCGATGACGCTGGCCGTGCAGCCAGAACAGACCGAGTTGATCACTGCCGCAGACCGCGCTGGGGCGTTGCGTGTCTCGCTGCGGCCGTTGAATGATCAGCACATCATTCCCAGCCAGGGCGTCACCACAAAGGACTTCTACGGAGGCAGGATCCCCGAAGAAACACCGACGGCCACAAACGACCAGCGGCAAACACCTGTGTACATCATGCCGCCGGCGCCATCGCGGCGGCCAGAGATTAATGTCATCAGAGGTGTTCAGGAGCAGACGGTTTCACCATAGAACAGGGAGCTTTCAAACACGCAATCGAAAGGACAAGAGCAGATGAAGACTACAAGAAGCAAACGCAATGGTTGGGGCGCGTGGGGAGTAACGGTTGTCTTGTTGATGGGCGTATTCGCCGCCAGCTCGCTTTGGGCGCAATCCGCTAACTCGATTCAGGTCAACGTGGCTGAAGCCGTCACCGTGCCCGTGGAAAACGTGGCCAAGCTGGCTGTCGCTGAGCCTGCCATCGCCGATGTGGCGGTGCTTTCTGACAAAGAGATCAGTGTCATCGGCAAGAAGGTGGGCGTGACAACGCTCGCCGTTGTGCACACGGAAGGTCGCCCAACGGTCGTCTACAAAATCGAAGTTGGAAACGAGACTGCGGCGGCCATGATTCGGCAAATGATCGGCTCGAATACCATTACCGTTCGCGCCATCGGGGACACGCTTGTCCTGGACGGGAAGGTCAACGACGAAATCGAAGCGCAACGGGCGGTGCAGGTGGCAACCGCGTACAAGCCGCAGGTGCTCAATCTTCTCGAGATTAAGAAGCCACGCCAGATCCGAATTCGCACGCGCATCGCGGAAGTGAATACAGAAGCTGTTAAGAACATCGGATTCCAATGGTTTGGACCTCAGGGCCAAGTGCAGTACGCCATGCAATACATGGGTGGTGGTTCGATCATTAACGGCTTCATCCCGACCAAGGGCGAGTTTGGCACAGAGGGAAGCACTATCCAACCGAATACCGCGACGCTGACCCTACTCTTGGATATGTTGATCACAAAAAGTTACGCGCGGCTTCTTTCAGAGCCCACCTTGGTGACGTTTAGCGGCAAAGAAGCAAGTTTCCTCGTCGGCGAAGAAGTTCCCATTGTCCAACAGTTGCCGCAGTCGTTCACGGTGGAATTCAAAGATGTTGGCGTGCGCATGAAGATCAAACCTACGGCCGACAGCGAGAACCGTATCAATACGACAATTCACGCGGAAGTGAGTCAGGTCGTCGGCATCGGCGCAAATAGCATTCCGATTATTGGCGCCAAAACGGTGGACACAACCTTGCAAGTCAACGACGGACAAACGATCGTGATCGGCGGCCTGCTGGAAAACAACATCGGTACCGACATTCTGCGGAAGTTGCCCTGGCTGGCAGACATCCCGGTCTTCGGCTTGCTGTTTCGCGATAAACAATTCGATCAGGCCAAGCGCGAAGTTTTGTTTTTCATGACTCCCGAGGTCGTGAAAGATGTGGACGCAGATGCCGCCGCTGCCGCCAAGACGCCTGTGATGCAGCGGTGGATCAGCCAAAAAGACAAAGCTATCTTTAGGTCTCTCGACAAGCAAGATGATTGGGGTCTTCATCGGCTTGATGGAATGGGCTTTTCGGGGCGAGAAGACGCTGACAAGGCCGATAGGGACAGCCAATCAGCCGCTCACGCCAAACCGGGAACGACTCCCGTGCCCAAAGAGCCGACGACCAATTTCCAGCCAACCCGGCCCGCGGGGAGCTGACGCTGGTGCGAGGATGGTTATAAAGAGCGAGCGTTCATCGACGCTGGTATCGATGCAATAGGGATTCATGGATACCCGGATCAACGTAGTCATCGCCGAAAATGAACTGGCCGAGCGAGAGCGGTTGAAGAGTCTGCTCGCCAGCGAAGCGGACATCCAAGTCGTCGGGGAAGCGCGGGATGGGAAGGAGTGCGTCGATCTCATTATGCGGCTGCGACCCGACATTGCGCTCATCAAGGAGGATCTCCCCGTGATGAATGGACTGGCTGTCGCCGAGCAAATTACCACGGCGATGCCGGATGTCGGCGTGATCCTGATTCTCACCGGCTCAGAGGGCGAAGAGGTCTGGCACAAGATGTTGCGGGCTGGTATCAAGGAGTTCCTTACCCGTCCGATCGCTGGGAATCGTCTTGTGGAAGAGGTTCGCAAGGTGACCACTCTCCAAAGCAAGGCGAGGGGAACGAGAAAAGCGGGTGGCGGCGTGGTTGTATCAGAAGCCGGAGGTCCCCAGCATCGCATCATCACGGTCACCGGCCCGCGCGGTGGCTGTGGTAAGACCGTCATCGCCGCCAATCTGGCCGTGGCCATGGCGACTTCCAACGAGAAAATCGCGCTCGTCGACTTGAATCTCTGGGGAGGAGATGTCGCCATGCTGCTGGACTTGACTCCGCGACGCACGTTGGGCGATCTGCTCCCCGGCTTCGGCGGGATCGATTACGACGTGGTGGACAGCGTGATGGTCAAGCACGCCTCAGGTGCATCGGTGTTGGCCGCGCCGCTGACGGGCACGTTTGACGGATCGACGCTTTCGCGTTACATGGTGCAGGGTGTTTTGGAGGCGTTGCGAGAACATTACGAATGCACCGTGGTCGACACCGGATATGCCAACCTGGAATCCACGCTCGCCGCGATGGATTACTCTGACATCATCCTGGTGGTCGTGGGAATGGATCTGCCGCGCTTGCGTGACGGGAAGCTGTATTTGAAGAACTTGATGGCGGCGAATTATCCCAAGCAAAAGATCCGCGTTGTCGTCAACCGAGCGAGTGGCTCGAAGGAGATTTCATCCGGAGAAGTCGAATCGATCCTGGAATTCCCGGTGGCCGCCCAGATTCCCAACGACGATGTGCTGGTCGGCTCTTCGGTCAATCTCGGACAACCATTTGTGGCAGCCTCTCCGCATAAGCCCCTTTCGAAGACAATCCTGATGCTGGCCGAAAGTCTCGCCCCGGGGGCTGCAGAGGCCAGCGACAAAAAGCGCACAGGGACACGGTGGTTCTCATTCCTACAATAGCCAGAAAGAAAGGGTAGATTGTGGATTATGCCCTCCAGCCCTGAAATCAATTCACAGCTTTATCTGGAATCCAAGAACGCCATCTTGGGCTACCTGGTTCAGAATATCGACCAAAAACTCCTCGAAAAAGGCGACGAGCCGCTTCTGCGGCGGCGCGTCGAAGAGTTGGTGGAGGAAAAACTGCGGGCGGAGAAACTGCCTTACTCACGGCAAATTCGCAACCGACTCGTTTCGGACATGGCCGATGAAATTCTCGGCTTCGGACCGATCGAGCCGCTTTTGCGTGATCCGACTGTCACCGAGGTGATGGTCAATCGTACTGACCAGGTTTACTGCGAGCGTTTTGGAAAGCTTGAACTGACCGACATTCAATTTCGTGATGCCGAGCACATTCGCCACGTCATTGACAAGATCGTCACGCCGCTCGGCCGGCGCGTGGATGAATCCAGTCCGATGGTGGATGCGCGTCTGCCCGACGGCTCGCGCGTGAACGCGATCATTCCGCCGCTTTCGCTCAACGGGCCGGTGCTGACGATCCGAAAATTCTCCGTTGATCCATACACGGTGGAGGATTTGATCGGGTTCGGATCAATCACGCAAGGCATGGCGGCATTTCTGGCGGCTTGCGTGAAGATCAAACTGAACGTCATGGTCTCGGGTGGTTCGGGCGCTGGCAAGACCACGTTGCTAAACGTCCTCTCCTCGTTTATTCCCGAAGGCGAGCGCATCGTGACGGTTGAAGACGCGGCGGAATTGAAACTCCATCAACCGCACGTCGTGCGTCTGGAGTCGCGTCCGCCGAACATCGAGGGCAAAGGCGAAATCAAGATTCGTGATCTCGTGCGCAACTGCCTCCGGATGCGCCCCGACCGTATCATCGTCGGCGAAGTGCGTGGCGGCGAAGCGTTGGACATGCTCCAGGCGATGAATACGGGCCACGAAGGTTCGATTTCCACCGTCCACGCAAACACGCCGCGCGACGCCCTGTCGCGTTTGGAGACGATGGTGATGATGGCCGGCATGGAATTGCCATCGCGGGCCATTCGTGAGCAGGTCGCCGCCGCGATTCACCTGATCGTCCAGATCGGTCGATTGAGCGATGGCAGCCGCAAGGTTATCAGCGTCAGCGAAGTTCAGGGAATGGAAGGCAACGTCATCGTGCTGCAGGACTTGTTCGCGTTCCAGCAAAAGGGCATCGGCGAGGGCGGCAAGGTGCTCGGCGCAATCCAGGCGACAGGCATGGTGCCGAAGTTTCTGGAGCGGTTCAGCGCCTCCGGAGTTCATCTACCGTCGGAGATCTTCAAGCGCACAACGGAGGGGCGGTGATCATGAACCTCATCGCGATGATCGTCATGTTGGGGGCGGCAACGATTGGTTTGGCCGTTTACGGCATCATTCTGAGCACCGGGCGGCGCAAGGCGATTCTCGCCGAGCGCCTTGAAACGTACGCGGGCATCGAGGAAGAAGCGGCTCTCGCGGCCAGTGAGCAAATGGGGAAACTCAGCACGGTCCCCCGCTTCTTTCAAGTTTTGCTCGGGCGCGGGTACATGCAGAAGATCGAAGACAGCCTTGCGCGGGCAGATATCCCCATGCGCGTTTCCGAGTACATCTTGTTGCGGCTCGTGTTGGCCGGTGTCGGCTTTCTGTGCGGGATGTACGCGCTCGGCCATTTGTTCAGCGGAGTGTTCCTGGCGGTCGTGGGCTTTGTCACACCGGCACTTTTTGTGCGCGTCCATCAACATCGACGCCGCGCGAAGTTCGTCGCCCAATTGGCTGATGCGCTGATGCTGCTGACGAATTCCTTGCGTTCCGGCTATGGATTTCTGAAGGGGCTGGAGTTGATTGCGAAGGAGATGGGCGATCCGATCGCCAAGGAATTGAATCGAATGTTGCGGGAAGTCAACCTGGGCGCGACCATCGATCAAGCCATGACGAATCTGGGGCGGCGCATTAACAGCCAGGACTTGGATATCGTCATCAGCGCTTACCTCATCCAAAAAGACGTGGGCGGCAATTTGACGGAAATCATGGAGAAGGTTGCCGAGACCATTCGCGAGCGATTGCGCATCCAGGGCGACATCCGGGTCTTGACTGCGCAGGGGAGGTTTTCTGGCTTGATTGTTGGGCTCTTGCCACTGACGCTGTCCATCGTCCTCAGCCTAATGGCTCCTGATTATTTTCGTCCGATGTTTGGACCACCCATGATGCACCTTGTGGGTCTCGACTTGCCGGTGGGCGGCTTATTGCTGGCGGGGGCGTTTTGTTGGCAAGTGCTCGGCGGATATATCATTTACAGGATCATCAACATCAAGGTCTAGCCATGCTGCTATTTGCGTTGTCATTGCTGCTTGTCGTCACCTTCGTACTGCTGGGGCTCGGGCTGTATCGAAGCTCCTCCAGGTTTGCGGTGGAGAGGCGTGTTGAACGGATCAAGACGGTCGAGGACCAGACGACGGAAGAGGTGCTCAGCAAGCCGTTTCTACAGCGCGTGCTGTTGCCGTTGGGTGAAGGGGTGGCCAAAATGTTTCGCAACTTCACCCCGCCCGAAGTCACCGAGCGCACCCACAAACGGCTGATCATGGCGGGACTCTACCCGCAAGTGACAGCGGGGCATCTGATCGGATTGTGCTGGAGCAGCCTGCTGGCTTGCGTTTTCCTGATGCTGATGTTGCTCACTTCGATGGCCGGCGGATCCAGCGGAAACGTCCGGTGGAATGACCCGCTGAACTTGGTTTTCCTGCTGATTGCAGCGCTGGGCGGCTACACGGTGCCGCAGTTTATTCTCAGCACGCGAGTCCAGAAGCGGCAGGAGGCCATTCTGCTTTCGTTGCCCTATGCCATCGACATTCTTTCCATCAGCGTGGAGGCCGGCATGGGCTTTGACGCGGGCGTGGGCTACACGATGCGTAAACTCAAGGGGCCGCTCGCGGAGGAGTTTGCCAAGACGCTAAACGAGATTCGGCTGGGAAAACCGCGCTTGGAGGCCTTGGAGGATTTGGGCAATCGCACCGGTGTGGATGAATTGAAAACCTTCATCACCGCCGTCGTGCATGCCAGCCGGCTGGGTGGCAGCATCACCAACACCCTGCGCATTCAGGCTGACTCCATGCGCGTGCGCCGTCGTCAACGCGCCCAAGAGCAGGCGATGAAAGCTCCCGTCAAGATGGTTTTCCCATTGGTTCTGTTTATTTTCCCCGCGTTGTTCGTCGTTATTTTGGGGCCGGCCGCTGTTAGCATCTGGACCCAAATGCTTGCCGAATAGCGGGAGAACAAGCTCGCATGATCCTGATCAACGCCACGAGAAACTCGGTTGTTTCCGACCGCTGTCGCTTTGCCAACTCGGTTCTTAAGCGCATGATCGGGTTTCTTAACCGCAAGATCCTGGCGCAAGGAGAAGGACTGCTGCTCGACCGTTGTTACGGAATCCATACCATCGGCATGCGTTTCCCAATCGACGTATTGTTCCTCGACAAAGAGTTGCGGGTGATACGAGTTGTATCAGCGCTTCCTCCCTTTCGCACATGCGTCGTGAAGAAAGCGGTGTACGTTTTGGAATTGCCCGTCGGCGTCATCCAGTCCTCGCGGACCGAACCCGGTGACCAAATTCAGGTTCGCGCGACGAGCAGCGATGCCCAGCAGTTGAGTCCTTCTCCATTCGAAAGGGTTCAGTCCCACCCGCACTGATCGTCATTGCCGTTGCCCGGCCAGGTACTGGGCTGCCGCCCGACAACACTGCTCCGCCCAGCCTTTGATTCGTAGGCGTTCCTTCTCGCCGAGACGGCTGATGACCTTGGCCGGTGCGCCGTAAACCAACGAACCCGGCGGCACTTCCAGTCCCTCCGTCAGCAAGGCCGCCGCTCCGATGATGCTTTGTTCGCCAACCACCACGCCGTTCATCAAAATCGCTCCCATGCCGATCAATACCTCGTCCCCGACGGTGCAGCCATGAAGAATCACGCGATGTCCGACGGTGACTTGGTTCCCAACGATACAAGCGCAATCGTCCGACACGTGACAAATACTGAGGTCCTGGATGCTGGTGTGATGACCGATCACGACGTGGTTGATGTCACCGCGCAAGACGCAGTTGAACCAGATGCTCGAACAATCTCCAATCGCCACCTCGCCGATCACGCGCGCGCCTTCCGCGACGAAGACGTCTCTTCCGATCTGCGGCTCCTTGCCCAGATAACTCGATACGCTCATTGCCGTTGATTTTGACGCGCAAGGCTGCAAAACTCAAAACAGATTTGAAAAAACTGTAGATGGGTCCTGATGAAAACCGGGAAATCCATAGCGCCGCGCTGGATCACCGTGCGGCTGGGCGACGATCTCAACTGGTGGCTCGACCAGACAAGTGAGACTTCTCAGCCGTGCGGGGGACACCGCGGCATTCTTGATCCGCGACAGATTTCCCAATTAATCGAGGTACTGCATGAGTATCGTCGTTATGGATTCCACCCGCAGCAGTTCGCCGATGCATTTCAGATATTTGCCGTCGAAACTGAAACCGCCCAAGACCGTCTGCGGCTCGCGCCGACGGACGAAGACATCTTCAGCGCAACGGGTGGGACGTTCGCGCTGCCCGTCACTGGTGACGACAACGAAGGCGCATACGACGATTTCCTCGACGCGATGAGCGCCGCTCGCATCCGACGACTCAACGCGACGCATCATTACGCTCGGAACTGCACCCAACTCGACATGGAGGAGGAACTGAGCGCGCTTGGCACCGATCGCTATTTCAGCAGTGAGACCATCCACGTGTTCGATGAGATCAATGAGATTCTTCAGTGGAGTCCCACCGAATGAGACGATTCCCCCGCTTGTTAGCTGTCTGTTTTCTGAGCGTGGGAGCGGGACACTACAGCGGCTAACAGAGTGGCGGGTTCAGCACGGCTGACCAGCGGTTACCCGCAGCAGTTCAAGGCGGCGGGAGTTACATCCGCGTCTATCCGCCACGTGCGACGTGGTAAACGTTCATTCGCGGGGGAGTCAGTCGTGTGATGAGGCGCGGAACTGCTGCCACAACCGGCGGAACCGACTTTCGTAGAGCATGTCGTAGAACGGCAGGCGGTCGGGGAACAGGCGCGCGGCTTCGGTGCGCAGAAACAGGCGCTCGATCTTGATCTCCTTCTCCGGGCAATCGGTGGCGACTATGAGGAAGCAGAGACGATCCACCCGGCGCTGGAATCTTCGATAGGCTTGCTCGCTCGGAACCACGGCATTACGTTAACACAAGCTACGGAATTGTTCCAATGACGCCCGCTGAGATTCGGTTTGCCGCCGATGGAATGCTGCAATCGCTGGGCACGTGGCTGCGGCTGATGGGCTACGACTGTATCACCGGCCCGAATCAGTCCGGCCGCGCGTTGCTGGAACGCGCGATCACCGAGGATCGGGTGTTTCTGACGCGCAACGCTCATCTGTCGGACAACCTGCCTCATGCGCTGCTGGCGCGCGCACAGATTGTTTACGTCATCGGCGAACATCTTCCCGAACAGTTGCTCGAAGTCGTGGCGAAGTTTTCTCTGGAGACGGAACGATTTGTTTTCACTCGTTGTGTCACCTGCAACGAGCCGTTGCGTCGCGTCGAGCGAGCCGAAGCGGCCGGCCATGTGCCGAGCGATGTCGCCGAGAGCGAAACGGAGTTTTGGCGATGCGCACGTTGCGACAAGACGTTCTGGCGCGGCAGTCACGTGCGCAATAGCCTCCAACGGTTGCGAGAATGGCTAGTGAAGCCTAACCCTAACCCTCTCCCTTGCACAACAAGGAAGAGGGGAATCTCCTCTCCCCGCCGTGAAGGGAGAGGATTAAGGTGAGGGGCGCGTGGTTCTGTGACCGCCGCGGTTTTTCTGATTGATTTTCGCCAGACTGTCCGCAAGACTTGTGGAAGTTCAAGGAGAACACGTATGATTCTGGCAATTCTGATGATCGTGGGCGCCGGGCTTTTCCGTCTGGCGGCACATGAGTTGCAGTGGTGGAACGTGGCGCCGGTGGCGGCCATGGCATTGCTGGGCGGGATGTACTTGGGCAAACGATACGCGCTGTGGGTGCCGCTGGCAACGCTGGCAGCGACCGATCTGGTGTTGAACGCGTTGATGCGTTACCCGATCATCTACGCCCCGCGCGTGATTGATTATGCCGCATTTGTGCTGATCGGCGTGCTGGGCATGTGGACGCGCAAGCGTGGCAACACTGCAAAAATCGGGGCGGCGTTCGCCACGCCATTTGTGTTTTTCCTCATCAGCAACTTCGGCGTCTGGCTGTTCGGACTAAATCTGGCAAACCAGCAGTACCCGAAAACGCTGGCCGGCTTGACGGAGTGCTATGTGGCCGGATTGCCATTTCTGCGTGGCACGATCGTTGGTGACTGGACATTCATGGCCGTGTTTGTTGTGACCGTCGTGTTGGTTCGCCACGCAGCCCGCACGCAGCTCAACTGGCTCGTGACCGAAGCGCGAGCTTGAGTGAAATTTCACACCGAATACGTCTGGTTCAACACCAAGAACCACCGCAACTACATCTGGGCGTTATAGAAGGCGGAGGGGAGGACCCCTTCGACGCATTGGTGCAATAAGCACGCTAACCGGGCAGACTGAGTTGGTCGATGTCGCGGGATTCGACACAATCGTGCGCGTAAAGGAGTTCTATTCGTGAAGGAAACACCAAAGAGCTCGCCCAGTCCGTTGCCGGCAATTGAGGTCGCCCGCAAAGCCAAGCTGCTGCCCATTCAGAAAGTCGCGCGGAAGCTGGGCATCGGCGGGGACGGCCTCGAACCATACGGCAAACTAAAAGCGAAAATCTCGCAGGATTTTTGCCACCGACTCAAAGACAAGCCGTTCGGCAAGCTGGTGCTGGTCACAGCGATTACGCCGACTCCCGCCGGCGAAGGCAAGACCACCACAAGCATCGGCCTGTGCGACGCGCTGAACCGGGTCGGTAAACGCGCCACCGTGTGTTTGCGCGAGCCGTCGGTCGGCCCGTGTTTCGGCGTGAAAGGCGGCGGCACCGGCGGCGGTCGGGCGCAGGTGGCACCCATGGAGGAGATCAACCTCCACTTCACCGGCGACTTCCACGTCACCACTTCGTCTCACAACCTTCTGGCAGCGATGCTGGACAACCATCTTTATCACGGCAACCAGCTCGGCATCGATGTCGGCAACATCATTTGGAAGCGTGTGCTGGACATGAACGATCGTTCGCTTCGCCGGGTCATGATCAGTCTGAACGGCACCAGTAACCCGGCCTTCCGCGAATCCGGTTTCGATATCACAGCGGCTTCCGAGGTCATGGCGACCTTTTGCTTTTCCGAATCGTTGCCCGAACTCCGCGAGCGGCTCGGCCGAATCATTGTGGCTTACACGCGCGACGGCAAACCGGTCACTGTCGGCGACCTCAAGGCGCAAGGTCCCATGACCGTTCTGATGCACGATTCGCTCAAGCCCAACATCGTGCAGACGCTGGAGAACAATCCGGCCCTGATCCACGGTGGCCCTTTCGGGAATATCGCGCACGGCTGCAACAGCGTCGTCGCCACCAAACTGGCATTGCGCTTGTCGGAATACACAATCACGGAAGCGGGTTTTGGCGCGGACCTCGGCGCGGAAAAATTCCTGAACATCAAATGCCGAAAGGCGGGTCTGCGTCCCGACGCCGTCGTGCTCGTCGCCAGCATCCGGGCGCTCAAGTATCACGGCTCGACCATGAAACCTGGTGAATTGTCCGAGCCAAATTTCGCCGCTTTGGAGAAAGGCATGGCCAATCTCACAAAGCACGTCGAGAACCTTCAGAAGTTCGGCCTGCCAATTGTCGTGGCTGTCAACACGTTTGCCGCTGACACCGAAGAGGAATGGCGTTACGTGCAGGAACAGTGCGCCCACCGGAACTTGCCGGTGGCCCGGACCGACCATTTCAGCCGTGGCGGCGCGGGGGCGGAGGACCTGGCGCGCGTCGTCATGCAAACCATTGAGACCGGCAAGAACGGTTTCCGGTTTCTGTATCCCGATGACATGCCGTTATGGGAGAAGATCGGCGTCATCGCGCGTGAGATTTACGGCGCAGACGGCACGCATGCGGATGCCAAAGTGTTGGCTAAACTTCGGGATTACGAGAACTCCGGTTACGGACATTTGCCGATTTGCATGGCGAAGACCCAGTTCTCGCTTTCCCACGATCCACATCTGCGCGGCCGTCCGCAAGGGTTCACCGTGCCCGTGCGTGACGTCAAACTCAGCGCCGGCCCGGGGTTCGTGGTGGCGTACACCGGCGACATCATGACCATGCCCGGCCTGCCCAAAGTGCCTGCCGCCGAGGCAATGGACATCGACGCCAATGGCGAGACCGTCGGACTGTTTTAGCCAGCAAGAGCGTGGATCGCCGCGATATGACACGCATTCGCCCTGTGGGTAAACTGGTGAACGGCTAGATTGCGATCATCTCGCGAAGGCGGGATGAAGAAATGGGAGACCACGAATGCAGGCAGCCATGACATTCTCCGAGGCGTTGGCAAGTGGCCGGACGTTGCTGGCGGACGGCGCGGCCGGATTGCCATTTCTGCGCGGCACGATCGTTGGTGACTGGACATTCATGGCCGTGTTCGTTGTGACCACCGTGTTGGTTCGCCACGCAGCCCACGCGCAGCTCAACTGGCTGGTGGCCGAAGCGCGAGCTTGAGCGAAATTTCACACCGAATACCTGTGGTTCAACACCAAGAACCACCGCGTGCATATCTGGGCAATTACAGAAGGCAGGGGTGTGACCCTTGGAGAAAAATACGCGAAAGCCAAGTTATATGCCCGCCTCAAATCCGAACGATCGAAAGCTTAGAATAGATATTAGGCTCGATTCGTATCGGAGCTTCTTCGACCATCCTTGGGCAAAGGATATAAACAGACTCGTAAAGGGTACAAAACTCGACTTGCCAATATTTGATCTCACCTTTTCGTGGAAGGGGTCGGCCAACGCTAGACGCATGCCGTCCATGATGATTGAGGTCCTAAAATCGTGGACTGACGGCTATACGAAAGCACGGAAACCTTTCACGCAAGAAGTCATAGAATCATTTTCTGCAAAAGTCGCGGAGACTATCAAAGACCCTCCACTCTCGGAGGTGCAGCGTCGCCAGATGACTTCATTTTTAAAAGAAGTGCAAGGCTTGATACAGAAAAAGCTCGACGGAGATCCTTTTCCCGTCGATGACTACCTCATTGGGTTTTGGAAATGGCTTCTCGAAGGCGAGGCAAAAGCCGAGACTGTTCTTGCCCTTTGGAAATCTGAAGTGAATGCCTACGTGGGAATCTACTACGCTTATGAAGACTTTCTCAGGCAGTGCATGTGCATCGCGAAGGCGCGGCAAGATTACAGGGTAAGGTTCAAGGCTTTCGGTGACGACCTTGCGGCAGAATTCAACGAAGGCATTCGCGATCTATGCTGGTTCGACGAAAACGTCAATGTCAGTAGGCTTGTAAGAAATGCCGTTTTGCACAATGGAGCACGATTGACGCCCGAACTCGTGCCGCTAAAGCATCATCTCAACGTTCACGGTGACGAGATAGACATTATGGCACCCGATACCACACAACTATTTGAACTGTTGAAAATTCGGGTCGCAGCGTTCGTCAGCGAGGCGCTTAAGCAACCCCGCTTCCGCTAGACAGTTTTCCCTTGGGAAGGGGCAACGCCTGACAATTGACGTTTCGACATCGGTGAGACCCTTCCGCTGGCTCAGGTGACAATCTGCTCCGCCCGCCGCTCCCATTGCACACAATTTCCGGCAATTGTTCCAAGAGTGTCTTGTTCATCGTCAGATTTCCACTCCGTACTTCGTCCGACTGGTCTTGGCTTTTTTCACTTCTGCCCGCGCAAAGCCTTTGTCTGCCAATACTCTTTTCAAGTAAGCCACCTCAACCGGACACCGAATACCAAGGACTACTTCGACGAGCAGATCTTTGGGAATTGGATACCAGTACATCCCGCCTCGTGGAATACACTGAGTCTTGAGACACACGAAAATCCGGCACTCATTCTCGTACTGCCAACTTCTTGCTTTCGTGCCGAAGGTACTTAGGGCCTTTGTAAACTTTTCCAAGTGCGGCATTTGTTTCCATTCTGCTAAATTAATGACGGGCCGCAAACCTGAATCAGGGTAGGACACGTCGATGAAATCCGGGATTATTTTGGCTGGGTCACTGACCGAGGGACGCTCAAATCCCAAAGCAATTCCGCTGTGCTTTTGAGCATAGTTCGTCCATACCGCCGGATCTGCAACTGTCGTACAAAAGCATAACATTCCAACGTCTGCGTTGAGCCGATCAATCGGGACTCGTTCAAGTTTGGTAATCTTTTCTTGCGGCGAGTCGTCGGGAACACCGGTAATCGCCGTGGTGAGATCGAACGGGTCGTTCAATTCCGCCAAGCGGCTTACCCTTAGACATCCGGTCTCAATCGCTTGGACGGCGTACTCCGCGCGCAAAAACCGGTACAGCCGGTTAGGATTTCCTGACTCAGTTTCAGCCATCGCATCGGAGTGTAGTCAGCCAGCGCCGCTCGGACAAGCCCGCCGTGCGGCTGCTGCAGATTTCACCACAAACAGTTATTCGCCGATGATCTTTACAAGCACTCGCTTGCGGCGCTTGCCGTCGAATTCGCCGTAGAAAATTTGTTCCCACGGGCCGAAGTCAAGCTTTCCATCGGTCACTGACACGACGACTTCGCGGCCCATAATTGTGCGTTTGAGGTGGGCGTCGGCATTGTCTTCGCCCACGTTGTGCGCGTACTGGGAATGGGGTTTTTCCGGCGCCAGTTTCTCCAGCCACCGCTCGAAGTCCTGGTGCAAGCCGGATTCGTTGTCGTTGATGAACACGCTGGCGCTGATGTGCATCGCGTTGCACAGGAGAAGTCCGTTCTGGACGCCGCTCTCGTTCAGGCATCGTTCCACCTCCGGGGTGATGTTCACGAAGGCGCGTCGGGACGGGATATTGAACCACAATTCTTTCCGATAGCTTTTCATGGCGCAATCGTAGGGTGATAGCGCCCTGCCGTCAATTGCGCTTGAGCCGGCTTGAAGTTTTCGGAGTTGTGGGATAGTGCCTGTTGCGCCTAGAGTAGGCGCCCGTGGGAGTGCCGACATGAAGATTGCGAACCTGAAAGAGATCGTCGCCGACCCTGTCGAAATGGACGGCGCGAAGGACTGCCGGATCCAACTCGCCATCACGGCGCAGGACGGGGCGCCGAACTTCGCCATGCGCGTTTTTGAAATTGCGCCGGGCGGACACACGCCGCTGCACCGTCATCCTTACGAACATGAAATCTACGTAATGGAAGGCCAGGGAACGGTCTGGCGCGACGGCAAAGAAGCGCCGATCAAACCCGGCGACGTTCTCTACATCCCGGCGGATGAGCAACATCAGTTCCGGAACGCGGCGGGGAAACCCTTCAAGTTCATGTGTCTGATTCCGGCAAAGTTTCAAAAATGCTGAAGGGGTTAAAATCGACAAAATCGTTAGAACCGTTAGAAGGAATTGAAGCTGACCTTGGTTTTCGGTAGCACGTTTTTCCGGTTTTAACACATCAATGCCACGGCTCACGAGAATCTACACGCGCACGGGCGACGACGGCACGACGGGACTCGTCGGCGGGAAACGCGTCAGCAAGGATGCGTTGCGCATCTGGGCATGCGGCACCGTTGACGAATTGAATTCCGCCATCGGCTTGGCGCGCGCATTCAACGCGGAGGAGAAATCGCCAACAAGCCGGCGGATCAAGAAAGTATTGGCCCGCGTTCAGAATGAACTGTTCGATCTGGGCGCCGAACTGGCCACATTGCCCGAAGACTTCCGCAAAGGCATGCCGCGCGCCAACCGGTCCCATGTGGCGGCAGTTGAGAAACTTCTGGACGCGTTGAGTGCCGAGCTTGGGCCGCTCAAGGAATTCATTCTGCCGGGCGGTTGTAAGACCGCCGCCGCGCTGCACCAAGCCCGGACGATCTGCCGCCGAGCCGAACGTTTCTGCGTGCGGCTGGCCCGCGACGAGAAGATCGGAGAATTTGTCGTGCCTTACCTGAATCGTCTGAGCGATGCGTTGTTCGTCCTCGCTCGGTGGGCGAACAAAGCGCACGGCACGAAAGAAACTTTCTGGCAGAAGTGACGGCCCTGACGCGCTCTTAAGCGTTCACCAGTGTCTCGCCAAAACGCGCTCCAAGAGCAGCGAAGACAATCTCTGCGATTTGCGCGAGATTGAACCGTGAATTGTCGATGATCACGTCGTGGCAGTGGATGGTGTGCGGGTCATGAACGAAAAACGTCTGCAAGAATTTCTCCCGTTCCTTTTCACACTGATCCACCATTTTCTCGGCGTCGCGATGGGAAAGTTGCCGGAGGTCAGCCACCCGATGGATTCGCCACGCCCGCGGCGCCACCAAGCGGACGTGAAGCCCGGTTTTCAGGTCTCGCGTGACCAAATGACTCCCCCGCCCCACGAGGATCGCATGACCGTGTGTAGCCAGGGATCGCACCACCTGGCAAATCTTGCGAAACACCAGGGACTCGTCCACCTTGCGATTCAGAATGGAATCGAACAACTCGCACATCTCGCTGCGCCGATGGCCGTCGATCGATTCCACAATCTCTCTGCTCAAGTGCATCTCCTGCGCAACTTTCTCGATGACCTCGCGGTCGTACGCGACCCAGGGATAGACCGGCCGGCACCGTTCATTGAGGATCTGAACCAGATGTTGCGCCAAGGGCAACGCCTCGCATCCAAATTCCCGCGAGACGGTGATAAAAGGAAACTTCTCCAGCGGTCGCTGACGATCAGACGCTCTGACCTTCTCCCACGCGTGCACGTGCGCCCCAATCCGTACATCGACACTCGGCCGAACCCACGCGTGGGTGGTCTTGCTCATCGCTCCGCTGTAACATATCCTGCAACCTTCAATCGCGCAAGTGCGCGCTGCAATGCCGCCTGGGCCCGCGCCTCATCAATCGCTGGATTCCGTGCGGTCAACCGCTCTTCAGCGCGTTGTTTGGCCCGTTGAGCGCGCTCCACTTCAATCTCCCCGGGCCGCTCGGCGCTGCGCGTCAGCACCGTGGTGCGCTCCTTCTGCACGACCAGGAAACCGCCCCCGACGGCGACGTACTTGTCCTTCTCGTCCGTCGTGCGAAGCCGCAACGGACCCGGCTTGAGCGCGAACACGTATTGGGCGTGATTCGGCAGAACCTCAAACACGCCTTCCTGCCCCGGCGCGATAACAAACCGGACCTGTTCCTGCAGAAACATTTGCTGCAGCGTCAGGATTTCGAACGTGAATGCCTTCTCGCCGGCCATGCCTTCATCCCTTGAGCTTCTCCGCTTTCGCGCGCGCTTCCTCGATCACGCCGACCATGTAAAACGCCTGCTCGGGCAGATCATCGTGCTTGCCTTCGAGGATTTCCTTGAAACTGCGCACCGTGTCCGCGATGCGCACGTACTTGCCCGGTTGCCCCGTGAACTGTTCAGCCACGAAATTGGGCTGCGAGAGGAACCGCTGGATCTTGCGCGCCCGCGCGACCGTCAGCTTGTCCTCTTCGCTGAGTTCCTCCATGCCGAGAATAGCGATGATGTCCTGCAAATCCTTGTAGCGTTGCAATACCTGCTGCGTGCCGCGCGCCACGCGGTAGTGTTCTTCGCCGACGACCAATGGATCGAGAATCCGCGAAGTCGAGGCCAACGGATCGACCGCCGGATAGATCCCCAACTCGGCGATCTGACGCGACAACACGATCGAGCCGTCGAGGTGCGTGAACGTCGCCGCCGGCGCCGGATCGGTAATATCGTCGGCCGGCACATAGACTGCCTGGACAGAAGTGATCGACCCGCGCTTGATCGAGGTAATCCGCTCCTGCAACTCACCCATTTCCGTGCCCAGTGTCGGTTGGTAACCGACCGCACTGGGCATGCGACCCAACAACGCCGACACTTCTGAGCCGGCTTGAACAAAACGAAAGATGTTGTCGATGAACAGCAGCACGTCCTTGCCTTCGAAATCGCGGAAATACTCGGCCTGCGTGAGCGCCGACAGCGCCACGCGCAAGCGCGCACCGGGCGGCTCGTTCATCTGGCCGAACACCATCACCGTGTTGGCGATGACGCCCGACTCGGTCATTTCGAGGTAGAGATCGTTGCCTTCGCGCGTGCGTTCGCCAACGCCGCCGAACACGGAGTAACCGCTGTGTTCCTTGGCGATATTGCGGATCAACTCCTGGATGAGCACCGTCTTGCCGACGCCCGCGCCACCGAAGAACCCGATCTTGCCACCCTTGGCAAACGGCGCGAGCAAGTCGATGGACTTCAACCCTGTTTCAAACTGCTTTGTCGCGGGCACCTGCTCCTCAAACGGCGGTGCCAGCCGGTGAATTGGCAGCATGTGTGTGTGATCCACAGGGCCTTTGCCATCGATCGGGTTGCCGAGCAAATCGAACACTCGACCCAGCGCCGATGGGCCGACCGGCACGGTGATCGGCGCGCCGGTATCGACGGCCTCCATGCCGCGCACCAAGCCCTGCGTCGCTGACATGGCGACCGTCCGCACGATCCTGTCGCCCATGTGCTCGGCCACTTCGCACGTCAAATCGATGTGGCGCGCCGGGTCCTCGATCTTGATGGCCTGATTGATCGGCGGCAGTTCCTCCGTGAAAAACTCGATGTCCACGACCGGCCCGATGACCTGCGCGACCTTGCCCTTGCGATGTCCGTTTGTGCTCATGGTGATTTCCTTCTAATGCCCGTGTTCCAGCGCGTCGGCGCCGGAAACGACCTCCAAAATCTGCGTTGTGATTGATGTCTGGCGGACACGGTTGTATTCGCGGGTCAGATGGTCGATCATGTCCGAGGCGCTGTCGGTGGCCGCCTTCATGGCGATCATGCGCGCCGCCTGTTCGCCGGCCAGCGACTCAACCAGCGCCCGGTAAATCACGACTTCCACGTATTGTGGGAGCAAGGTGTTCAATAACTCCTCGGCTTCCGGCTCAAACTGATAGGACGCATGGTGGGGGCCTTCCTTCGTCGGTTCGCCATTTGTTTCCAGCGGCAGCAATTGCGTCACCACCGGCGTGGACTTCAGCACGCTGATGAACTGGGAGTACGCCAGATACACCCGGTCGTAGGCGGCTTTGCCGTAGTCGGCAATAATCCGCTTACTGATTGCTCCCACCTCTTCGAGCCGCACATCGCGCGACGGTTGGGGGAAATGCTCGTCCACCACCACGCCCCGCGCCCGAAAATAATCCCGTCCCTTCTTGCCCACCGTGATCAGACCGACTTCCGCCATTTGTTCCCGAAGAAAAAGACTTGTCTCGCGGAAGATCGACGCGTTGAACGCACCGCACAACCCGCGGTCGGACGTGACCAAGATCACGCCAATCCGGCTGACGGCACGCTGCGCCAGCAACGGATGCCGTCCCCCGATGCCGCTGGCCTGCACGTCCTGCAAAATCTCAGTGATCCGCTGGGCATACGGTCGCGCCGCCTCCGCCTTGACCTGGGCACGCCGCAGCCGTGCCGACGCGATCATATTCATCGCACGGGTGACCTGCTTGATGTTTTTCACACCGCGGATGCGGCGTCGAATATCGCGGGTGCTAGGCATGGCCTGTGAAGAGGGAAGAGAGAGGAGTGAAGAGCGGCACAGAACTCATACTTTCTTCTCGTGCTGGCTGCACCATTCTTGCGGCGCGTTCATCATGGTGACGAGTTGCGCAAAGATGCGGTCGTAACGCGCGACAAGCTCTTTGTGCGCTTCCTTCTTCAGGTAACCGCACTTCGACGCCATGTCCAGCAAGACGGCTGTTTCCGCTGCTTCTGCATCGGCGTCGCTCAGCTTGCTGACGAAAGTAGACAGATAGCGGCCTTTGCGCCAAGCTTCGGCGATGTTGATGCACATCGAGCGGGCCGAGCGTCGGATCTGATCGGTGAGTGAACATCGCTCCTCGGTTGGGAATGCCCTGCCGAGCGTGAAAATCCTGAGCGCCGACTCGAACGCAGCTTGATAGACATTCAGATTTCTGAAGTCGCGAATTGTCATTGTCGTTGCACTCTTCGATCTTCACTCTTCTCTCTTTGGTCACTTCGTCGCGAAGAGCAACTTGAATTCTTCGGTCGCCCTCTTCAACTGGCCGATGATCTCGTCGGTAAGCTCCTTCTTCTCGCGGATCGCCTTGCTCACCTGGGGATACTTGTTGCGCATGAAGGCCAGAAACTCGGTTTCAAACCGCCGGATCGATTCCACCGGCAGGTTGTCCAGATATCCCTCTCCCATCTTGCCCGAACTCCCCACCCAGATGATCATCGTTTGCTCTTCCACTGGCATGGGGGCGTACTGGGGTTGTTTGAGCAATTCGACCAAGCGCTGACCGCGATCGAGCTGATCTTTCGTCGCTTTATCCAAATCGCTGGAAAGCTGGGCAAACGCCGCAAGCTCCCGATACTGCGCGAGGTTGATCCGCAACGTGCCCGCGATCTTCTTCATCGCCTTGGTCTGGGCATTGCCGCCGACGCGGCTCACCGACAAACCGACCGACACGGCAGGACGCACACCCGCATAGAACAGGTCGGATTCCAGGTAAATCTGGCCGTCGGTGATACTGATGACGTTGGTCGGAATGTATGCCGAGAAATCGCCTTCCTGCGTCTCGATGATCGGCAACGCTGTCAGCGAACCGCCGCCGTTTGGGTAGACCGGGTTGAGCTTCGGCGCGTTGTCGTGCAGTTTGGCGGCGCGCTCCAGCAACCGCGAGTGGAGGTTGAAAATGTCACCGGGGAACGCTTCGCGGCCGGGCGGCCGACGCAACAGGAGCGACACCTGACGATATGCCTGCGCGTGTTTGGACAGGTCGTCGTAAATCACCAGCGCGTGCTTCCCGTTGTCGCGGAAATACTCGCCCATCGCGCAGCCGGCATACGGGGCGATAAACTGCATCGGTGCCGGGTCACTCGCGGTGGCGCCGACGATGATCGTGTAGTCCATCGCGCCGTATTTCTGGAGCGTCTCGACAACGCTGACGACGGTGGACTGTTTCTGGCCGATGGCGACGTAGATGCAGAGCACGCCCGCAGCCTTCTGGTTGATGATCGTGTCGACGCAGATGGCGGTCTTGCCGGTCTGGCGATCACCGATGATCAGTTCTCGCTGGCCGCGGCCGATGGGAATCATCGAGTCGATGGCTTTCAAGCCGGTCTGGAGCGGCTCTTTGACCGGCTGGCGTTCGATGACGTTGGGCGCGCGGCTGTCGATGGGGTGCAGCGTTCTGGTGTTGATCGGTCCCTTCCCGTCGATCGGCTGGCCGATGGCGTCCACGACGCGGCCCAACAACGCTTCGCCCACGGGAACGGAGAGCACGCGGCCGGTACGTTTGACGAGGTCGCCCTCGGAAATGAGCGTGAAGTCGCCGAGAATCATCGCGCCGACCTGTTCCTGTTCGAGGTTCAGCGCCATGCCGTAGATGCCGCGGGGAAATTCCAACATTTCTTCGGCCATGCAGTTGGGCAGGCCCTTGATGCGGGCGATGCCGTCGCCACACTCGATGACTTCTCCGATTTCCTCAACGCCAACTTCGGATTTGTACTGGCTGACGCTCCGGTGCAGCACGTCGGAGATTTGTTTCGGGTCGAACGAGAGTGTGTCGGGCATGACGACTACCTCGGCAATTTATTGGACCAATTGTTCTTTGATCTGATTCAGTTTACGGCGCAGGCTGCCGTCGATGATCTGCTCGCCGACCTTGATGATCGCGCCTCCCAGGATCGACGGGTCAACTTTCTGGAAGAGTTGTACGTTCTTGCCCGTGACGCGTGAGAGTTCGGCGGCGGCTCTCGCGACCGTGGCGTCGTCGAGCTCAATCGCGGTGACGATTTCGCCGCTGACCTTCCGGCGCGTGGCGGCGGCCAACGCCGTGAATTCTTCCATGATGTGCTGCAGCCGATTCGTGCGGTCGGCGTCGCTGATCACGATCAATGTGTTGAGCACGAGCGGATGCACACGGCCCTGGAACAGTTCCGCGAGCGTCTGGCGTTTCCCTTCGCGTGTGACGTTGGGGTCCTTGATGAAACCTAGCAGCGCGGGATTGTCCTTGAGCAATTCGCGTAGGCGAAACATTTCCTCCTCGACGCGGGGAATGACGGCCTCCGCCTGGGCCAACTCGAGCAGCGCCCGCGCGTAACCGGTGTTGATCGGGTCGTGAGCCATCGCGGACTAAACCTTCTGGATTTTCGAGAGATCTTGGATGAGGTCCTCGACGAGCTGATGATGTGTCGCCTCGTTGACCTCTTTCTCGATGATTTTGGAGGCGATCTGCACGGAGAGGCTCGCGACGGTGTCCTTGAGTTCTTGGATGCCTTTTTCCTTCTGGCGCTGGAGTTCTTCCTGGGATCGCTGGAGCAGCGCCGACGCCTCCGTATTGGCTTTCTCGACGACTTCTTTGCGGACGTTTTCGCCCAGTCCGCGCGCTTCCTCGACGATTTTGTTGGCTTCACTGCGCGCCTCAGCGAGTTGCTTCTGGTAATCTTCCATCAGCTTTTTCGCTTCGGCCCGTTGTTTCTCAGCTTCCTCGATGGATTTCTTGATCGTCTCGCCACGGCGGTCGAGCGCCTCGGCGATGGGCTTGAACGCGAACTTGGCCAACAGCGCGAGCAGCAAGACGAAGGCGACCAGCGTCCAGATTTGCAGGCCCCAATCCGTCGGCGGGATCTGGTTGCCTTCGCCGGGGGGTGGAGCAGCTTCTTCCGCCCAAGCCACGACACCGGTGATTGCGACCCAGCTCAACGCGGCGATGAACGCGCGAATGAAGCGATGAAGCGTCTTCATGGGATCGTTACTTCGCGGCGAGCAAGATAAACGTGATGAGCAGGGCGTAAAGCGCCTGCGCCTCGACGAGCGCGAACCCCGTGAACATCAGGCGCTGCACCAACGGCAGCGCCTCGGGTTGGCGGGCGGCCGATTCGATGCTCTTGCCGAAAATCACCCCAATGCCGACGCCCGATCCGAGCGTGCCCAAGCCCACAGCCAAGCCAGCGCCCAATTTGGCCAGCGCTGCGGTGCTGACGATTTGCGCTGCTTGCGTAACTGTATTTGTGTCCATGCCGGTTTCTCCGAGTGTTTAATTCCTCTAGTGTGATTCTTCCAGTGCTTCGCCGAGATACAGTGCGGTCAACAAGGCGAAAATGAAGGCCTGAATGAAGGCCACGAAAATCTCAAACCCATCCATTGCGATCACACCCACCAATGGCGCCGGCCACAGGAATTTCCAAACGATGCCCTGGTGCATCATCCACGTGACACCCACCAGTTCGCCCGTCAGGAGCACGAGGATGATCTGGTGGCCGGCGGTCATGTTGGCAAACAGACGGATCGCCAGCGAGAACGGTCGAGCAAAAATGCCGATCACCTCGATGAACGGCATCAACGTGAAACGCAGCCAGGCAGGCGCGCTCTTTGGAAAGAGCAACCCCCAATAGTATTTCAACCCGTGCACCTTGATGGCCACCACCTGCACGATCAGAAACACCAAGACCGCCATCGTCGCCGTGACGTTCAGGTTGCTCGTCGCTGCGTGGAAGTAACCGGGAACCGGCACCAAGCCGAGCAGGTTGCCAAACAGGATGAAGAAAAACACGCAGGCTACAAACGGAAACCATTTCGCCCCATGATGGCCCATGAACGCCTCTGAGACGTTCTCGCGCACGAAATCCAGCAGGGCCTCCACAAGATTCGGGAAACGTCCCTCACCCGTCAGGCGGAGGGACCACGCCGCGCCTGCCAGAAACAGGAACGTCAAGACGGCGGCCACCCACAACATCACGACAAAGTTTGTGATGCTCAGGTTGATGCCGAACCACTGAATCGGCATATGGACAATGACATGAGACTCGCCCATGACGAACTCGCTTCTCGATTTACTTTTTCGGGAGAATTAACTGCTTCAACTGAACCAAGAGCGGTGCAGTATAGGTAACGGCCAACGCACCCGTCAACCAGTATTTGCCGGCATCCGTGAATCGAAATGCCAGCCACCATGCCACCACCACAAACAACAGCCGCGCGACCGCGCCGGGAATCAAAACATTCACGCCCTTCGGCTGTACCCTCCGGTTCTTCCGCCGCAATTCATAGATTTGCAATGCCGCGGTCGTGCCGCCAATCAAAGCGCCGAACACAATGCCCAGGATCGCTGGTCGGTCAAGGTTCATTGCGGCTTCCCGTCGCCATCCCGAAATGAGCGGTAAACGGCCACGAACCCCGCCGCCGAACCCAACAAAAAGAAAACCACCAGAAACACCGGCGACCAGCCCGTCAATTTGTCCAACCACCAGCCGATGCCAGCGCCAATAAACGTCGCCGCCACCATCTGCGAGCCGATGCCCATGTAACCCCATGCCCCCCGCGTTTTTTTCTCGGGATTCATACCATCCGTTACGCGATACCTCCTATCACGGAGAGAGCGCACGACGCAACACCCCGGTCGGCTCTTCCGGGAATAACTTTGAACTCGGAACTTTGAACTGTGAACTATAAATTGGCCGCCATGCGCCGCGCCGTCATTGATATTGGCACCAACACGGTCAAACTTCTCGTCGCCGACGTGCAGGACGGGAATATCGCGCCGGTCGTGTCAAAGGATCGAACCACGCGACTGGGCGAAGGGGCCAAGGAAACGAAACGGCTGTCGCGCGTCGCGATTGTGCGAACTATCCAGACCATTGACGACTTTCTCAATGAAGCGCGTCACCTCGGCGCCCAAGACGTGCTCACGTTGACGACCAGCGCCACCCGCGATGCAGAAAACCGTGACGAATTTCTGGACGGCGTGCGCTGCAAGTGCGGACTGGAGGTACAAGTCATTACTGGCGAGCGCGAAGCGGAGCTGATTTTCCGCGGCGTATCGAGCGATCCCGAATGGTCAAGCCAGCCAATTCTGGTGTTGGACGTGGGCGGCGGCAGCGCGGAGTTCGTTCAAGGACAGCGCGGCGAGATCGAGCGATTGCAGAGTCTGCCGCTCGGCGCAGTGCGGTTGACGGAGCAGTACGCCGAGGATTTTGCTGCGCTGGTCGGTTTCCTGCGCGAAACCATGCGCCGGTTGCTCGGAGGCTATGACGCGCGCGGCCGGAAAACGATCGGCACGGGCGGAACAATCACGACCCTGGCACGGATCGAACGCGGGACGGTGGATCGGGTCACTCTTTCCCAAGAGGAGGTGCGAGGGTTGGTTGCACGGTTGAACTCGCTTCCGCTGGCGGAACGGAAAAAAGTTCCGGGACTTCCGCCGGAGCGGGCCGACATCATCGTCGCGGGAGGCGCGGTATTTCTGGCGGCGATGGAATTGCTCAGAGCCTCCGAGTTGACCGTTAGCGTGCGGGGCCTCCGTTACGGGGCGCTGGTTGCAGGCTGAGGAATATCCTGCTTGTCATCGCCAGTTTGTCGGAAGAAACTGCGCCAGTTTGAGCAGGATGAGTGCAAATCGATCATTGCGCTGGTATTCGTTTCGGTGGCAGACGGGGCTGATTCTGTGCGTCGCGTTTCTTGCTGCGTGGTATTTCCTTCTCGGGAGATTCAAACATTCCACCGGCTCAGGGCCTGCTGGGCCGCCCGTTGCGATCAAGTCGTTCCAGAAGGCTTGGTCGACAAACCAATTTGTCCTTATCGGCGTCGGCGACAGCGTGACGGCTGGCTTCGGTGCCACCCATAAGCGCAGTTATTTCGACTTGTTGCTGCAAAATGACGATGTAGTCTATCCCGATATCAAAGGGTGCGATCTCCTGCACGTGCTCCCCAATCTCAGGTTTCTGAACCTCTCCGTTTCCTACACGGTCTCCGAAGAACATCTGAAAGATCAGGTGCCGAGGATCCGGTTGTATCCGCCAAACATACGCGGCATCGTTGTTATCACAACGGGCGGCAACGATCTCATCCATGACTATGGTCGCTCCGCTCCCCGCGACGGTGCCATGTACGGCTGCACCTATGAGCAGGCGCTTCAGTGGAAAGAGAACTTTCGCGCTCGGTTGAAGGCGATTCTCGAAGGCGTGATTGCAAAATTTCCCGGCGGCTGCGTGGTGTTTCTGGCCAACATTTACGACCCGACCGACGGTGTGGGGGACATCCAGGACGCTAATCTTGTTTTGCCTGCATGGCCAGATGGATTGAAGGTGCTGGCGCTCTTCAACGAGATCGTCGCCGAGACCTGCCGCAGTTACACGAACGTGCATCTTGTGGATTTCCACGCTGCATTTCTCGGTCACGGCATCCACTGCAGCGATCGCCGCAACGTTTATTACTGCAAGGATGATCCGCACTACTGGTACTTCGAGAATCTGGAAGACCCGAACGACCGCGGCTATGATGCAATCCGACGGTTGTTTCTCAACGAAATGGGCAAGGTGTTCGGCAGTGAATGAGACGTTCGCACACAAGACGACTGCAACACAGGTCACACGTGGGTGGAGAGCGTCGGCGAGCACGTGTTGCGATCGCCGGCGGGGTTGCGCGCTCGATGGCGGTTCGCCAATGCGGCGTTGACGGCGGCGGGGGCGTGTCAACTTCGTTTCCAAAGGCACGCGCCGGCCAATTCGATCATCTCAAATGCCTTTCCATTTCGCGTTGGCCAGAACCACGGAAGTCTCAATTTGTCGCTCGGGGATCGACCAGAATTTGCGGAGCAACGCGTCTTTCTCTTTAGCGCCCAGTGAACGGTAGCCGTGTTTCTGGTAGAACGACACGGCCCAGCGGGCATCGGCCCACGTTCCGATGAGGATTGGTTTGTCGGTTCGGGATTCCAAGAACCGGAGAAGTTCCGCTCCGATGCCTTTTCGGCGGTGAGCGGTCTTGATGTATGCGTGGCGGATCAGGTTCACCTCGCCCTTGTCTTGGACGCCCATGACGCCAACCATGCCGTCGTCCGAATCGAATCCCCAGAACTGCACGCCATCGTCGATTTCGCGTTGCAGTTCATCCCTGGACATATAAGGTTCGTGCCAGCGATCGTCCGGGATGACGCCTTTGTAGGCTCGAGCGGCGTCATTGATGATCTGCCAGGTGGCTTCGAAGTCAGATTGTGTGCACGGCCTGATCATGTTTCTCTGCCCTCCGGTAGCCGAGACCGGGCCCGTTTTCGTGCCAGTCAATTTGATTTCCCGAGAGTGAACGTTATGAAGTCAGTACACCCGGCCGAATGGGAGAAGGTCGGCGTTCTGGCTTTTCCTGTCAATGCGATCACTTTTCAAAGTGGCTCATGAGTTTGAAGATCTGGTAGCGCCGCGCGATGTCGCGTTGGGTGAGCGTTTGCAAGCGACCAATACTGAACGCTTCGACGTTGTAAGAGGCAATGATGCTGCCGTAGATGACGGCCTTGCGCAGACTGTCGTGGTCGACGCGGCCGACATTGGCGAGGTAGCCCGTGAATGCGCCGGCAAAACTGTCACCAGCGCCGGTCGGGTCGTGGATGTCTTCCAGCGGATAAGCGGGCGCGCTGAAGAACAGATCGTCACCGAACAACAGGCACCCATGCTCGCCCTTTTTCACGACGACGTACTTCGGGCCTCGGCCCGAATCCTTCGAGCCAAGCCTCAGAATTTTGCGCCCTGCCTTGATCAGACTTGTTTCCTTCATCAACTCGCGGGCTTCGCCCTCGTTGAGGATCAGGCAGTCGATCTGCTTCAGGAGTTCAAGCAACGGCTCGCGCTCCGTCTCGATCCACAAATCCATCGTGTCGGCGACAATGAATTTGGGTTGTTCGACCTGCGTCAGCACGTGCAACTGCAACTGCGGCGAGATATTCGCCAAAAACACGTACGGCGTCTTGCGGTACTGCGCGGGCAGTTTCGGCTGGAACGTCTCAAACACGTTCAGGCACACCGACAAGGTCCGCCGCTTGTTCATGTCCCACTCGTACTCGCCTGACCAGCGGAACGTCTTGCCGTCGGCGACTTCGAGGCCGTCGAGGTTCACGCCGTGTTTCTTGAACAGGGCGAGGTACTGCTTCGGGAAATCGCTGCCGACGATGCCGACCAGATTCACCGGCGCGAAAAAACTGGCCGCCAGCGACGCGTAGCTGGCTGAGCCGCCCAACAGATCGTGGTGCTCTTCCACGGGCGTCTTCACGCTGTCGAGCGCAATCGAACCGGTGATAAGCAAACTCATGGAGGCACTTGTTTAACCGCGGATGCGAATGAATGCACGCGAATTATCCGGCGAACCGTGCGAACGATGACTACGGCGGCCAGGCTGCGTCGCTTCACCAAGTCAGGAGACTTTGCCGGGCATTGACCGGCTAGGGCGCAGTGGCTGAGCGAATCCACTCCGGAGTCTTCTCAAAGAAAAGCACGTTGTAGCGGATGCGAGCCGCGTCGGCTCCAAGAATTAATTCTGCCAGCACCGGCAATCCATCTTTCAAAGGTATCTGCCACGCATTTTCGGCAAACATCTCTATACCTTCGATTTGCGTGGCCCTGTCTCTCAGGCGCTGCAACAAGGCATCCCATTGCGACACGGCGTTCTGGGTTGTGCCGTCTGGCGGTTCAAGCACTATCAGCATTGAATCCATCTTCGTGCCACCTTGCAGCAGCCATATTTGTGCCAACCGGCGATCCAAAGCTGAGCCAAGCCGTGCCAGTGACGCCAGAACTAACGTGAGTGCTCTTGAACAACTGGGAGCGCTAACGGCGGTTGGCGGGTTAGGTGGCATGTCAGACTTCATCGATCATGTTGAGTTACCAATCGGCAATCGAAAGAAAACTAGGCATCACAAACCCGACAGCGACCCGGCTTTACCTGATAGCCCTTTCCGCAGTCCCCTACGCGTTTCTCCCGCGGCTGAACTTCACGCCCACACAGGCCAGCACGCGGTCGCTGAGGTCATCGACCGACTTCTTGCTGCAAACCAGACCGTTGAGCGCGGCACCGATCTCGGACAACCTGCCGATGTACGTGATGGACTGACTTCTGCGACCGTGACGCGGCCGACCTGCTGACGAAAACATCGCTTCTCGGTCTTCACCCGGCAGAGTTGGAAAGAGATGCGCCCGCAGCTCCTTTAACCGCTGAGCGTAGGGCTACCCACGGCAGGATCGCCGTATCACGATGCACTTGCCGTTTCTCGGCGCTGGCGACAATTTGGTTTGACTCGGTCGGGATTCGTGGCATTGTAGCGGCACGGTTTCACCAAGGAGGAGCCGTGATCAAGTTTCGCTGCCCGTGTTGCACGCAAAAAATCGCTGTGGACGACGAAGGCGCTGGGGTCGATATTTCATGTCCCACGTGCGAGGAAAAGATCGTCGTCCCGCCCCAAACTACTGCTGAGTTTCAGCTTCTGCCCGCCGTGCCCGTCCGTTCCTTTGGCGACGTGCCGCGCAGCACGGAGGAAGCGGTGCGCGCCGCTTTGGTGCCGCACCTGGCCCGGTTGATGATGGACAAGCTTGTGCAGGCGCTCGTGCGCCAGCGGCGCAGCCTCATGGAAACGCAGGAAAATGCCACCCAGCGGGTCGAGAGTTTGGAAAAGCGTCTCGAAACGCTCCAAGAACGGCTGCAGCGTCGGCTCCAAACGTACGAACGCCGCCTCGGCGAACTTCAAGCGGAACTCGCAGCGAAGGAAAAGGAAAACGGCGAGTTGGCGAGCGCCAATATGCGGCTGGCGCGGCGGGCGATGGAACTGGAGAAGCTCAGAGACGCCGTGGAAGCGGAATCAAGGGACATTGACCTTTTGTTGCGCGCGTAACGCCTGCTCGTAGCATTGCAACGCCTCGCCGTAGCGCTCGAGACGATTGAACACGCCGCCCTTGCACAAGTAAGCCATCGTCATCGAAGTATCCACCGCAATGGCGCGGTCATAACAATCGATCGCCTCGTCGAGTTTACCGAGTTTTTCCAGCGCCGCGCCTTTTTTGACGAACGCCTCGGCGTTGGTGGGATCAACCGCAATCACTTCATCGAAGCAGGCGAGCGCCGTATCGGTCTGTTGCAGGTGCAGCAATGACTGCCCCTTCCCCAACAGGAGCGCGACGCGCGCGGCGCGGTCGGCGTTCGGGTGAGGCGCAGCCGGGCTGACGGTCTCTGCGGCAGGAGCCGGGTTGGAGGGTTCAGGTTGTGCCTTGGCAACGGCAATTTTGGATTCAATATCCGGCTCAGAGGCTTCCGCAGCGTTCTCGAGTTGGTTAATCCTTTTTTCGAGCCGCTCAATGGTGCTCAGGAACCGCGCGCTCACTTGCTGCGCGGGATCGACCGCGACCAATTGTGTTGCCCCGGTGCCGAGCGCCGCCGCAGGATAACCCAGACCGAGGGGCGCACCCATCGGTTGCGCGACGCCGAGTTCAGCGCGACGGCTGAGCGCGCGCAATAGAAACAGGGCGATGATCAACATGCCGCAGAAGCCGACGCCCGCAAAGAGCGCCACAATAATCAACGTGGATTGATTCGTACTGCGCAACGTTTCCAGTTCATGCTCGCGCTGGGCCGCGACTGCGCCTTCCAGTTGCTTGAGGCGTGCGTCGAGAGCTTCCGTGTTGCGTTTCGCAGCGGCCTCAGCGTCGGCACACATATTTTCAACAGCTCGAAGGGTCGCCTGCTGCTCTTGCTGCAATTCCTCGTAGGGCGCCGCGGCGTGCCGCGCCAAAGCGGTGTCCTCTCCGGCCGAGGACTTGCTTTCGGGGGGCGACGTGTTTGTCTCGGCAGAGACGAGCGATGCCGTGATGAGAAATGCTGCCGCGCTAACCAGGAATCCAAATCTAAGTTTGCGCATACTCCAGAGTGTCCCCCGCGCAGCGATATAGAAAAACGGCAGGCGAAAAGCAATCCCAAAATTGAGTGGCGATGGCGATGCGAATCGACAGGCACGTTGTGATTCCCTGCGGTGAAGTTGCGTGTGGTCTCGACCAGACAGTTGAGGGGATTGCGCGGCTATAAATGTCCGGAACCTGCGACCGGTCGGAGGGACACGCTTACCCGCGTCCGACCGCCCCGTCTCTACAGCGGTCCGACTCGCAATCAAACGACGCCACAGTGATTGCCTTTCCACCGAAGAATCTTCGATATCCACGGTGGCGAGGTCTTTGCCGTAAATCTCTGCGAACTCGATCTTGCAGCGTTTCGCCGACCTGTCTCCGGCGCTGACCTGCCACGTCTCACACCCATGCTGCGCCCCGTCAAGACACGGCCTGCTGCATTTCGGGTTCGACCATGAGGAGCTTGCATGGGAACTGGATCAGTCAAATAGTATTGATAACTTTCTGGACGGTGGGCCACCTCTTCAGTTGTTCCATTCATCAATCGCCAATTCGGAAGGGAAAAAGCAATCAGCGGTCAGCGATCCGCCGTCAGTAGCCGGCTATCAGCGGTCGGCCATCGGTTGTCAGCAGAACTGAAACCCTTCGGCAATCTCAGAGATGACAGCGAGCATCGTCCGCCGTCAACGACGATGGCGTGGCCGGTGACGCGACCCGTGTTATGGATGGCGCCATCCATAATTCGGAGAGTTACGAAGTGGGAAAAAGGATTCCTCGACAAACTCGGGAAATGGAAAAGCTTTCAGTCGTCAGGGGATGGCGGCGAGCAAGCCGTCGATGGTCCCAATGGCTTCCTCGCGCAACTTGGGCGAATAACCGACGTGCTGGGCGCGGACCACACTGTTTTGGTCGACGATGATGAACGTCCTAAGCGCGCGTATGCTGTATTTCCTGTCCAGCCACTGCGCTTCCAGCGTCGGATAGTTGAGCTTCAGCCTGTCGGCGACGAAGCGAACGTCTTGTTCGTCCTTATCGAGGTTCATTCGCAGAACGGCCACTGGCTTGTCGTGATAGTGATCAGCAACTTCTTTGATCTGCGGCGTCGCCGTTCATGCACCATCCACAGCCGCGATCCCAAAAGTCGAGCACGACGACCTTGCCGCGATAATCCACGAGCGCGTGCTTCCGGCCGTTGAGATCGGTCGTTCCCCACCGGGCTGTGGGTTTGTCCACCACCGCGTCTGCGGGCTTTTTCTCCTCGGTGTAAGACTTGATCTTCGTACCGACCTGATCAAGCAGCGCCGCGAATTGCGCACCGATTGCGGCTACCCGAGCTACGCTGTCCGGCTAAAACGATTCCTTCTCGACGGTATCGCGGTGCGTGTCGGGTACGCCCGGGCACCGGCTCACGGTGAAGTCGCTGACTTTTTGCAGAACGAAGAACGGCACGTCGGGCGTGCGCCGCGCTTTCACGTGGTCGAAGTCGGCGCCGTCCACGTCGTTGAGCACGAACGCGGGGCGCATTTCGTCCTTCACGTAGCTCACCTCGACGTGATCCATTTCAAGGCCTTTGACGTGGCGCACGAAAAAGCCGTAGGCCGGGATAGTGCCGAACATGGTCGGCTCGGGATAACCCGTTTCCCGCTCAGGAGGATCGAGCGCTGCATCATTCGTAGTGCCGCCGCCCTGATAGATGAAATGGACGTTGCTGATGCGCACGTCCTCAATGGGATGGCCGGGAATGCCGCTGATGATCGAGCCAAGCCGCCAACCCGAATTGGAGGTGACGATGTTGCTGATGTTGACCCGGCGGATGATGCCCGGGGGCGGGTTGTCGGGACCGCGCGCGCGGTTGCCGAGACGAATGAAGATCGGTGAATTCACGATGTCGCGCATCGCAATGTTGTCGATGGTCACGTCCTCGATCGTGCCGCCGTCGACGGTTTCCAAGGCGAGGCCGCCGCAGTAGTCGAAGACGCAGTTGGCGATGGTGATGTTTTTGAAACCGCCGTTGGATTCGGTGCCGAGCTTGATGCGGCCGGTGTGGCCAACCCGGACTTCCGACTCGAAGTGCTTGTAGGTGCCATCAAGCAACGTGCCCTCCTGATAGCCGCCGGTGACGTAACAGTTGGCAATGGTGATGTTCTCGCTCGTCCGGAGGTAACCGAGTGCGTAACTGCTCTTCGGCACGATGGCGTCATCCCACGGTGAGTTGACGCTGGAATTCGAGACGCGCACGTTGCGGCAGCAGTCGATGTCCATGCCGTCGCGGTTGGTGTCGATCTTGAGGTTGTCGATGGTCAGGTTGTCCACGCCGGTGACGAGGATCCCGAAGTGGCCGCCGTGCAGAATGGAGAAGTCGCGGAGAACGACGTTGTGACAATTCTTTAGGGCAATCGATTTGTTGCCAATGCCCGACATCAGCGTGTCGCGCGGATTGGGATACGTCTGGTTGGTCGGTCCGCCGAACCCTCTGAATCCGCCAAACCCGCCGGCATTGGTCCCGCCCGATCCGCCGAACCCACCTCCGCGGAATTCGCCGCGCGCTTCGCCCGGAGCGGCATTGGTGCCCGCGCCGCCGCGTCCTCCGCGCCGACCGCCGATGCCGGCACCCATACCCCGACTGAGCCCCTTGCCGTGAATGAGACCCGGGCCGAGGATGGAAATGTTCTCAAGGTCCTCGCCCCAGATGAGACTGTTGTGCCAATGCGTGTGGCCAAAATCCTGGTATCTGTCCCACGCGTTGGTCTCGGGCGGGTCATAACCGCCGACGCTATTCGTGGGCGAGTCGGCTGCCAGAATCGTCGCGCCATGATCGAGGTACAACGCGATGTTGCTCTGGAGATGAATCGAGAAGCTCAGGTAGGTGCCGGCCGGGAACTCAACCATGCCGCCGCCTGCGGCGTGCGCGGCGTCGATGGCTTTGTTGATCGCCTCGGTGTCGAGCGTCCTGCCGTCGCCGACCGCGCCGAAGGCTTTGACATCGAAGGCTGCGGCGCGAACTCGGGTGGTGGCGAAGCTGCCCACGAGGATGAAGCAAAGACAAATTGCCAGTATACGTTTCATCATGGATCTGCTCCTGTTCTATTTGAACTTGTCGCGGATCATACAGCGCGCAGGTTACTTCAGTTGAACATCCCAGACCTTTGACCAGCGCGATTTGCCGGCCGGCCCCTCGACATCGAGTACGGTGACAAAATTCCCGGTTCTCTTGAATTGATGAATCGGGTTCTGTTCCGTCGAGGTCTCGCCATCGCCGAAATCCCATTTCCAAGACGTAATCTTCCCGACAGACTGATCCTTGAAGGCCACCAGGCGGCGGTCCATGTCGACAACCTTCCAAGACCATTGCGCTTCGATCGGTTTGAGGAACTGTGGCTCCAGCGGCATCAGCTTGAACGCGCAGAGTTCGGAGGCGTTCCCGTACATCGTGTGGTGGCGGGAGAGATTCCAGAACCCGTTGTTCGCATTGCTGTGGACATCGTCGTAGTCGATTACCGCAAAGCTCAGGCCGATGATCTTGTTCTCGGTAAGCACGGATTCCACGGCGCGTTGAGGGCCTTCCGGGCCGGCGTAATCGAAAGGCGTGATCCAGAATTCGAGCACCAGTTTACCGGATTCGCCCGGCCTGAAATTGTAGGAGTACGCGGCGTTCGCCCACGGGAACTCCTTGATCCACGTCGCGGCACCCCATGCCATGCACCAGTCCTTGTTCTCGGCCGGGGTGAAGATGTGGTAGTTCTGGGCGTGGACGCCGTGGATGGCCCAGTGAGCTTCCTCCACGCTGATGCGTGGGTCGGGCGCCGCACTGGCCTCGCCGACTTCCTCGGGAGTCCAGAACTCGCGGTGACCCTTGTCAATCAGCGGTCCGCCGGACGCGTCGCCGTCCACGACAATCTCCAACGTGTCGTTGTGCAAGCCCGGCAGTGAGAAATCCCAGTAGTCGTCGTAGGCCTCGTAGAGGAAATACAGGCGGTTGAGATTCTTGACCCAGCCGACGCGCAGTTTGATATCGAGGTTTTTCGGATCGGGCCCTGCGTGTTTGCCGGAGTCATCCACGAGTTGATCGGTGTGGATAGCGTAATCGTCGGGCACGATGTCCCAGTCGTCGGTCTTGCCATCGATCCGAGGGATCATGTTCTGGGGGAATTGAAACACCTTGAAGGTGATGTTGGTCCGGTCGAGAGCCGCCGCCGGGAAGGCGAGACATCCGATCGCTGCGAGCACGACGATAGGTATCCGTTTCGAGTTCATGTTTGGTCCTCGCTTCAGACGTTGTCAGTTTCTACCGCAAAACGGCGGGTCAGTGCAAACATATTAGGGCGAATAACCATTTCTTAGGCAAGAGGGTTCATACGACGTGAGGTGAGTGACGACCAAATCATACTGTCCCTCTGAAGGCACAGTGGATGCTCCAATGGATGAACCGCCCAACGTGGTAATGCGCCAACTCCTGCCGAAACGAGTGTTACCTAGCCGATAAATCCCTTCGCCGAGCCACAACGCCGCCGATTGCATCGTGCCGATTTGAAGTGAGCCACGAACGGCAACCTTCCACGGATGACAGGGTTTCGCGGAAAGACCTCACCCCTCTTGTCCCCAACTACCTCATCGTTATCGTTGATCGTTTGGAGTTTCCCCCGCCCAAGGGTTGCTAAACTCGGTTGACGGCGGAAGGTTAGTAGTGCGATGCACGGTGTTTGAGACTTGGCAACCCTTGGACTGGGATCGCACCATCTCAAACATGGTAGCCAACTCCGAGTCACTCTGGAACGCATCGCAAGGTGCCCACCCCGGAGAGTATAGCCGCAGCAATGCGGCGAAATGAGGTTAGAACGGCGCTCACTTCGGAGAGCGCCGTTCGCTTTCTAAAAGAAGAGCATTTGTTCCGGCATGTCTTCGGGGGCGATCCTTTTCTGACTCTGTACGACGAGCATTCGTCCCCATTGCGCACCGGTGATGACGAGGCGGCGGACTTGTGTGTCCACACGATCGGCGCTGCCACACGGCGGGCATACACACTGAATTGCACCATGAAGTATCCATCGCGGATCAGGTTTTTGCGAAAGTCAGCCGCTGTCTTGCGGGCTTCGGGGGTGTCCACCGGCAAGTCAAAGAAGACAATGACCCAAGCCATACGATATTTGCAGCAGACGGTTGAGCGGGCGCGTTTCACACCAACATCGGGATTCGCAGCGCCAACGGAGCGCGGGCGATGCACGATTTGGCAAAACTCTCGACATAAAGATCAACTGCCGGTAGGAAGCGGACTTTCACTTTGTCCACCGGCACTTCCTTGGTCAACAGTCCTGCGGCGACGGGAATCCACTCGGACATTTCGCCCGGTTTGCCGCCGTCGTTGAGGTGGTGCAGGAGTTCCGCGTCTAGCCACGGGCGTAGCGGTCGCCTATCGCCGTCAGTAGGTCGCGGATCCGGTGCATGTGACCGGGCACGGCGGGTTGGTTGCGGACTTTGGCCGTGATGACCTTTCGCCACACGGCGAGCTTCCAGTCGGAAGTCCACTCGACTTGCCGGCGGAGCAGCTCGGTGTTCGTCGCACGATGATAGGGTAGAGCAAGCGCGCACGGCTCGAAGCGTTCATTGTAAACGAGAAACAATACGATCAACTCCGCCATCCGCCGCAACGCCCCGGCGGTGACGGTTAGGTCTTGTGCGGCGTAAATGATGACGGCCACGTAGGCCAGCGGCACAGTGCGCTCGGTGCCTTTCTCCGTATCGGTGACGTGGAGCCGGTCAAGCTTCAGCCGCACCCGCAGATTCGGACTGAGCAGATGGAGGATGTGGTAGCTCATCCGCGCCGTGCGGCGGACGAATTCGTGTGTGTAATTTCCTTGGTGACCGAGCGAGTGGGGCGATTGGGATGATTACCTCGACGCAGCAATTCACCAGTTACGGCACCAATGAGCGCGATGTCCTGCAAGTCGGAAACAGGACGCTGCCGCACTGCCGCGATGTCGTGTGCGGCGCCACTACGAAAAGAAGCAGGCCGAATTTGTCAGCCAGATGCGCGGCTGTTGCGATGTGCTCACGATTCAGAAACTGGCCCTGTAGATTGCGATGAAGTCCAATTTCCAAACCGTCATCTACGACCTGCCCGCCGACAAGATCTGGGTCGCCAATCGCAAGGACAACATCCGCGCATCGGATCGGTCGTACGTCGAGTTTTCTCCCTCGAAGGCGTTCTCCGAGGATTCCAACGTGGTAGCGGCTCCTCCATCACCAGCCACGCACACTGATTGATTGTCAAAGATTCTGTTCTTCGCTCTCGGCAGTAGGCTTGCTAAACTTCCACTGCAATGATTCCGCAATCGTACTATCGTTGCTGGGTGGAGGTGGACCTCGACGCGTTGCGCCAGAACGTCGCCGCCATCCGTCGCCGTCTGCCATCCAAGACGAGATTAATGGCTGTGGTGAAAGCGGATGCGTATGGTCACGGTCTCGCCCAAGTTGCCAGTGTGTTGATGCAATGCGGCGTGAACGCCTTTGGAGTCGCCAATTTGTCCGAAGCTCTCGTGTTGCGGCAGATCGGCGGGAGCGGCTGGCCGATTCTGCTGTTTGGCGCTTCGTTGCCTTTCGAGATCGGCAAGATAGTGGAGCAGAACATCACGCCGACGATTTCCACAATTGACGAGGCGCGGTTCTTTGAGGAGGAGGCAGTACGCCAGAACAAGACGCTGCCCATTCAAGTCGAAGTGGACACAGGGATGGGACGCATTGGTTTTTGGCACGAAGAAGCGGCCAGTCAAATCCGCGAGGTCGCTGCCTTTCCTCATTTGAAGATTGAGGGTATGTACACGCATTTCCCGTCGGCCGACGAGAATCTGAAGGAGACGAAGCGCGAGCTTGATGCGTTCCTGCGCGTCGTGGAGCAGCTTCGCGACGCGGGCATGAAGGTTCCGTTGCTGCACACCGCCAACAGTGCGGCGCTGCTCAATGTGCCCGAGGCGCTGCTCGACATGGTTAGACCGGGCCTGCTCTTGTACGGCCTTTGTCCGGCAAGCTGCCACGCGGAGGACGTTCGGCCCGCGCTCTCGTTCAAGGCGCGCGTCGCGTTTGTCAAGAAAGTGGCGGCGGGCCGCGCGATCAGCTACGGACAGACATTCGTCGCGCAACGGCCCATGAAGATCGTCACGGTGGCAGCAGGGTATGGTGACGGTCTCGGCCGGGATCTATCCAACGCCGGTGAAGTCCTGATCGCGGGCAAACGTTGCCGAATCGTCGGACGCGTGACGATGGATCAGGTCATGGTGGACGCAACCGGATTGACCGAGGTGAAAAGCGGAGACGAGGTCGTGTTCATCGGCCGTCAAGTTTGCCCCGAAAGGGCCGGGGCCGAAGCAGAGATCACGGCGAGCGAAGTCGCTGCTTGGGCGGACACGATTGCCTGGGAAATTCTCTGCAGCATCACCAAGACTGCTCGTGTGCCGCGCGTTTATCACGGTGTCTCAGCGGCTTGAGGGGGTCTGAGACGGGCGTTGTGCTACGCTCTTGCTTGTCGAGCCAGTCGAGCCAAACTTTCGCTATGTCCTTTGGGTATGCACCGTAAAGATCTTCCTCGACTATCTTCGGCCCACTCCCACCATGAATGTCGCGAAGAAGATTGTCGAGCCAGCCCCGGTCGTACACGTCGCTTTCGATGGCGCGCCGGTGTTGAGTCTTTTTGATGTTTACACCTTTCGCTATTCCTTTGTTGCCGATTACTATCAGTACCTAGTCGATCCTGAGGGGTCTTCTTAAGGCATTTGGAGCAACGGGCGCGCTGGAATCAGACGTTGGAGGGCCGCCAGAATGACCTGCCAATCGGGACCAAAGAAAGCTCGCAGGAGCTTTCGCAGATTGAAGCCACAGGCGCTCACAACACGGCGTTGAGCTGATCGCTCCGTTTGCGCTTCAGCCGATTCCGCTCCGGCCGATGCTCCGCTTCCAGCTGGCCAATCACTGGCTCGATCGCGGCGCGCCGATTCATCCACCGTCGCAACGACCGCGGCAAGTGACGGCGTCGGTGCGGCACGACCTGCGCGTCCGGCTCGCCTGCAACGCCGTGCCCCCGATACCCCAGATCCACAAACGCCACGCGCGGCTTCTGTCCGCTGATCCGTTGCACTTGGGCCAACGCCGCGCCAAGCGTGTGGCCGTCGTAGGGGTTGCCGTGCAACACGCTCGGGCACCCACAATCCAGTCGCCCCGCGAGGTGCTGGCCAGACCTACTTGGCAGCCGAACTCGTATCGTTTGTGGGCTTTCCGCTTGGCTAGGCACTCCACTTCCGGCGCGTGGACACTGTAGAGCTTGTTGTGGTCGTGTGGCTGTTGAGCCAACAACCGCCGCGCGCGGGTCAAGCACTCCGCCAGTTCCGCGTCCCGCACGCTGATCCTGCGTTCGATGTCGCGGACCACACGCTCCAGCAGCGTTTTGAGCCGCCGGGTCATGCGTCGGGCGGATCAGGCCCCCGCGCAAGTCCCGTGGCGATCAACTCCGCCAACATCTTCTCCGCTCCGGCTTCTTGGAGATGCCCCCGCCAGCGAGTCATCGAGGAGCGAAGAACTTGCCTGCACAAAAATACTGCCAGTACGGATTCTCCACCCGCTGCGCCAAGGTCGCTTCGTCGCTCAAAACGAAAGTGTGTTTGAGACCGTGTTTTGAAAGTGGTGGATGCGACATTTTGTCCTACCGGAACTTCCCAGAATGTGGTTCGAGCTGGGGATGCAAACCAAACAATCTTATCCCAGCAGTCTGACCGATGAACAGTGGAACAC
>Ga0326728_10002749_pt1 | contig 57426 bp, 52 predicted proteins | sample MB3enrmetagenome_FD_207602 | JGI IMG/M metagenome (GOLD analysis project Ga0326728, IMG submission 207602) | Lab enriched peat soil microbial communities from McLean, Ithaca, NY, United States - MB31MN | ecosystem: Environmental > Terrestrial > Soil > Wetlands > Peat | place: USA: New York... | reverse complement strand
GGCATAGGAACTGGTGAGATACTTAAAGCACTCCGGCGTACTACCGGTTTTTGTTTCGCCGGCCGGACATGCCACCCCATGGATACCCTGTACCGGGCGGAACACGGCCGCATTCTCGACAGGAGAGTGCGTATCGATCAGGGAAGGTGACGACGCGTTCACCGCGAACGTGATGGAGGTCGTTTGTGCACTCCCGTTGATCGCAAGCTGCCCGATCGTTGGTGCAGAGACCTTAAGGAGAGTTGCCTTGCCGGTATCAAAGAGGGTGAGCGTCCAGTTACCGGGAACCCCGGAGACATTTCGGCTGCTGATCTGTGCAACCACCGGTGAGTTCCCTTGCAGGTCTGCAGGGATCGGTAAGAAGAGCGTGACGTTAGAAAGGACCGAGTCCGTTGTAATGGTGCAGGTATAGGAATAGGTTCTGGTGAGCGAGTTCCTGTAGGTCATATCGACATACGACATGTAAGAAAAAAAGGCAACAAAAACGACCAGAATGAGGATGAAGAACCCCAGCGTAATTTTAATGATCTTATCCATAATCTCCCCCGTGGCACCGGATCCACCGCAGGAGTGCTTCCGTACGACAGGCCCGGCTTCTCCGGCACCATAGCATACTATTCCGGGACGTAACAGAAAAAACATTGTATTCCCCGACAGGGTCTCATCCGATCTTTTCTGGAAACAGCATGACTATATGGTCCGGTGCCGATCTTATCTGCATGGAACGCCGTCCCGCTCTCGTGCTGGAAAATGTTCAGGTTCCCCGTGGGCGCAGAGCAGACATCGCCATCCTTGATGGCCGGGTTGTTCATACCGGCGCCGGGACAGCAGCCGACCGGGTGATCGACTGCACGGGATTTTTTGTTCTCCCGGCGGCGGTCGATGTCCATGTCCACATGAGGGGCGGGAGCCAGTCGGCAAAAGAGGACTGGAAAACCGGGAGCATGAGCGCCCTTGCCGGCGGGGTAACCGTGGTTGTTGACCAGCCAAACACAGTCCCGCCCATCACGACGCCGGAAGCGTTTCTGGCCCGGATCCGGGATGCACAGGCACATTCGTATTGCAGTTTCGCTGTGAACAGCAGCGTCACCCCGGACATCCCGTTCGAGGCAATGTGGACGGCAGGGGCGATGGCTTTTGGCGAGACCTTTTTTGCCCCGTCAACCTATGGCGAGACACTGGGCGCCCGGGAACTCTCCCGTGCGCTTGAACGCATCCATGCTCTCGGTGGGCTGGCCACCATCCATGCGGAAGGTGTTACTCCGGGCGAGGATACCGATCTTGTCGCACATGATGCCCTGCGATCACCGGAACGCGAGCGGGAGGCAGTGACTGCCGTCCAAGCCTGTAATCCGGGCGGCTGCCGGATCCATTTCTGCCATATGAGCACGGCAAAAGCGATCGATGTCGCAAAGGGAACCGTGGAAGTGACACCGCACCACCTCTTCCTCTCGCGGGAAAAAACCGGGCCTTGCGACCCGCGGTTCAAGGTAAACCCCCCGATCAGGAGCGAGAAGGAACGAAAGGCACTCTGGACACGCTGGGACAGGATCGATATGATCGCTTCCGATCACGCCCCGCATACAAGTGCAGAAAAAGCGCTCCCGTTTTCAAATGCCCCTTCCGGAGTCCCGGGCGTGGAGACCATGGTACCCCTGCTCATGGCCGAAGTGCTCGACCGGCGGATCACCCTGACCGACCTGATCCGGAAGACTGCGACCGCGCCTGCCGCTCTCCTCGGTATTCCCCCGGCAGGATTCGCACCCGGTGACAGGGCGGACTTTGCGCTGTACCCTCAGTCAACAGTAACCGTGGAGCCGGAACTTCTGCACAGCAGGTGCGGCTGGACGCCGTTTGAAGGTTGCCGCGCTATCTTTCCCGAAACGGTGATCCTTGGCGGCGCCGTGGTGTTACGGGAAGGGGAGTTTTCCCGTGGAAATGCCTTGTGGTATGCCGGTAAAGGATATGTCCCGAATACTCAAGGACAAAACACTACCTGAAAACGCACGATGCAGCGATGCAGCACTCCGAAACCTGGGGTGAGAAGGGGATGATGGGAGCGGGGGTACCTTCCTGTCCCGATCACGAAATGCTAAAGACCCTGCACGACAGATGAGAAAGGGTGCCGATAAAGCGCACCCATAGGTCCCCGGGTGATCGATTGGCAAGCGCCTGGATATGATCCATGGGACAACCCGGGTGCGCGACAGGCATCGCCCGGCTGAGGGTTTTATCCACCGGTGAAGGACGGCAGCAGCCACTGGTGATCCGCGTGTGTTTAAGCCGGGCGACACTTCCTTATGAAAGGGTGTTTCATGTCCACGATGGCGGATGCGCTTTTTGAAGATCACAACGGGACGATTCTTTCAATCGAGGTTTCATCTGGTGCAAAATCAGCTCTCTTTCCTGCAGGCTACAACGAGTGGCGAAAGGCAATCGGCTGCCGGGTTGCATCACCCGCAGCGGATGGGAAAGCAAACAAAGCGGTAGTCAGGCTTATCAGTACAACAATCGGGGTGCCGGCTTCTGCAGTTTCCATAGTCTCCGGCCTCACCTCATCCCAGAAAAAAGTAAGGATTTCCGGTATCACCAAGGCGCAGCTTGCGGGGCTGCTGTGCTCCGGAAGTGCCGGAAAATGATTCGGGAGATCCCTTCAGGATACAAACGGCCCACTGTTTTTATCAGGAATCGCGCGAAAAAAAGGCATGCGCACAAACCTATCCTTTAAATAATTCCAGATATTATATAAAATATATACCTATGATCAGGCATTACATCCATCGCATGATACATGGGGGTGCGTTTACGTGTATTCACCGGATACTACCAAGTACCTTATTCACATCAGCCTCACTGCAGAGGGGGTGGTCGAGAAACCTGACGTAGTCGGTGCCATATTCGGGCAGACTGAAGGGTTACTCGGCGAAGATCTTGACCTGCGGGATCTCCAGAGGACCGGACGTGTCGGCAGGATCGACGTCCAGATTGCAAGCAAAAAAGGCGAGACATCCGGAGATATCCTGATCTCCACATCCCTTGACCGGGCAGAGACGGCAATTCTTGCCGCGTCGCTTGAGACTATCGACCGCGTGGGGCCCTGCGTCGCACATGTGGCGGTGAACACCATCGAGGATATCCGTGTAAGCAAGCGTAAGAAGATCGTTGAGCGTGCAAAGGAGATCCTCGTCGAACGATTCGATGACGGGACGATAGACAGCGATGAGCTCCTTGACGATGTCCGTCAGACAATCAGGGTTGAGAAGATCGGGACGGTCGGCGACGAGAAACTGCCGGCCGGCCCTAACGTCCTTGAGTCGGATGCAATAATTATCGTTGAAGGCCGGGCAGACGTCATCAATCTCCTTCGGTACGGCATCAAGAACGCAGTGGCCGTGGAGGGGACAAATATCCCCCAATCAATTGTCGACCTCTGTGAGAAGAAAACCACAACTGCGTTTTTCGACGGCGACAGGGGCGGGGAACTGATCCTCCGGGAACTCCTGCAGGTGGCTGACATCGACTACGTCGCATTTTCCCCCCGGGGAAAGAGCGTCGAGGACATGACAAAAAAAGAGGTCATAAAAACGCTGCGGAACAAGGTGCCGGTCGAATATGTCCGCGACCAGTATTTTGAGAATGCAGCCGAGCTCCCGGCGAACCTGCTCCGGCCGTTCCGTGCAGTATCAGGTCCCGATGAAGGAGACCGGAACGATATACCAGGCCGGTCCGGTGCCGGACAGAAAAGGGCAAAAGAGAGCGTGCCCAAAGTACCTGTGACGATCCGTGATCACATGGAGGACGTGAAAGGCAGGAACATCGCCAGGTTCCTGAACGAGGATATGGCGGTAATCAGGGAGACCCGGTCAGAAGAGGTGGAGAAAGCCGTAGAAACGCTGGATGCACCTACGGCCGGTCTCGTGGTAGACCGCACGGTCGATCAGAAACTGCTTGACCGGCTGGTCTGGAAAGGGCTCGAATATGTTGCGGCAAAAGATTTTAAGGGAATTATAAAAAGGCCGTTAAACATCCGGTTGATGAAAATAAGCTCGTAAAACCGGGTTCACACAAATTTATTTATGCAAGTTGTACACCATGTAAAACGTTGGAGTGGTAGTATGCACAAGGAAGAACTTATCATCCTTCACAAGATCCTCTACGACGTCAAAGACTATTTTGAAGAAGTTAACCCGGATCTGAAGTTTTCCCAGTACGGCGCCTTGAAGATCACCCCGTCCCAGCTGCACAAGAGTAAACTTGAACACAAATACGCTATCTTCGTACTCGGTAACGAGATTGCAAATGCGATGAAAGAAGTCGATTATACGTCCTCATCACGAATCTCGGCACGCATGAAGGACCTGGCAGAAAAGACGCTCAAGGAAATGGAATACGCCTGATTTTTGTTGCTTTTTTCGTCCCGGCAAATAGTATGATCGGGTAGGAATCCGCGTTTTGTATTGGGATCTGCCGCGCCGGGAAATTTGTCAATTGCCCGGATGAGGATACACTCTCCTGCGGGAGCATAACACTAAATCCGATCAGGTAAATCAATCATTCATGCGCTACTTCGCTGATCCGGACCGGGGCCTCAATATTACAGATATTAACCGGGCTGTAGAGGCCGCATTTGCCGATCACGGAAAGGGGCTCGTTCAGATGCCCCCCAAGGTCTACATTACGTTGCCTGGCGGGGATTTCCGGACGATGCCTGCGTATCTCCCCTCGCTCGGGATTGCTGGAGTTAAGGTAGTCAATGTCCACCCTGACAACCCGAAAGTGGGGCTTCCGACTGTGATGGCGCTCACCATTATTCTTGATACGGCTACCGGCATTCCGACGGCCATCCTGAACGCGACCCGACTCACGGATATGCGGACGGGGGCAGCGGGGGCAATTGCCGCAAAATACCTTGCACCCAGAAAAGACTGCGTGCTCGGAGTTATCGGCACCGGCCGGCAGGCAGAAGCGCAGGTCCGGGCCACCGTACAGGAACTCTCCGTCACCAGTGTCAGGGTCTGGAGCCGGAATCCCGTTCATGCGGAATCTTTTGCCGGACGGCTTAACCCCCTTGCCGCAGAAAGTGTATCTATCGAAAAAGCCTGCGACTGCGATGTCCTTGTCACCACGACACCATCCCGCTCACCCATTATTAAAAGCGAATGGATACATGCAGGTACGCACATCAATGCAATCGGCGCCGATGCGCCGGGAAAAGAGGAGCTTGATCCTGAGATCCTGCACCGGGCCCGGGTCTTCGTTGACGATCCCGCTCAGGCATTTCACTCGGGGGAAATAAACGTACCCATCACCAAGGGACTCTTCCAGCCATGGATGATCGCCGGCACGCTGGGGGAGGTTGTCATCGGTAAACGAAAGCGTGAAAGAGCAGATGAGATCACGGTTTTTGACTCTACCGGGCTTGCCATACAGGACCTGGCGATCGCAGCGATTGCAATGCGGCAGTCAACCGGCATGGAACTGCCATTTTTATGAGGGATGGATCATCCCCGTCTGATCACGAATCTCGTCACGTATGAATTCTGTGTAACCCCGAATATCTTATGGTACCGGGGGCGGATTCTGAAGTACTGTTGATCCGGAACCTCCCCATGAATCCCGCGTGCAGGGCAGATCGCTGCCTTCATGCCGGACACTTCGGGGGCTGGAAGCAGGTTCGATGCAACCGAATTAACAGAACAATTCCAAAAAAGTCAAAAAAATTACTGCTGCTCTTTCGCGTATTTTTTCCAGACCTGCTCGCGATAGACGGGACCACTGTTGTAGGTACAGAAGGGAATAAGTTTGCCGTCAGGTGTCGCATAATGAATACAGCACCGCTGGACACGTTCGATATCGTAATTGTACCGGTCCATAAAATGCATTGTTCCAATAAAGAGCGCATTCCAGTGGAACTCCCGCAGTGCATCGAAATTCTGGCCAATCAGAGTCTTTCCGATCAGCTTCCAGAACTCGGCCGTGTTCCCCTTCTCACCTTTCTTGAACGACGCGTGGAGTTCTTTGACCCCTTCAAGCAGCGTTGCATACTTATTGATGGTACCACCTTTCTTGAGCTTGTTTGCCATCTGCTCGATCGCCGCAAAGAGGCTCTCAACATCCACCATCCGGGTCACTGGAACCATCCCGTCCTTCGTGACAAATACATAGGTTGCGGCCCCACAGTGCTCGTGAGCGGTGAATCGCACCTGTGGCCGGCCGGTGTAGGCCTCTACCAGATCGGAAAACGGCAGCACGCAGGGTACCGGGTAAAAATCACTCTTCTTTAAGATGCCATGAGTCTGGGACTCTATGTCGCCGATAAGCTCGGGGATCGTAATCCGCTCCTTCTCGACGTCCTCATCCTTTGCGGCACCAGTAAATGCGACGGGCTGGAAATTTACACCCCGGACAATTGAGATGTGATCCGCGGCAAATTTCAGGATCTTTCCTACATCCTGATCGTTTCTCCCCTTGATGATGGTCGGCACGAGCACCACCCCGACCCCGGCCTTATTCATATTCTCCAGTGCCTTGAGATGGATCTTTAAAAACGGGTTGGTCGCAGGTGTAACTCCGTCAAAGTGGAGGTAGACAGTCGAAAGCCCGGCATCCTTGAGCTGCTGGGCAAGGACCGGGTTGTTTGCCAGTTTCACACCGTTTGTTGCGATCTGCACCTGGGGGAATCCCAGTTCCTTTGCTTTTTTGACGAGATCAACAAGGTCGTCCCGCATGGTTGGTTCCCCACCGGAGAACTGCACGGCAGGTGCCGGCACAGGTTTCTCGTTTCTGAGCACCTGCATCATGCTTACGATCTCATCAAAACTTGGTTCGTATACGAACCCGCATGCACGGGCATTGGCAAAACAGAAATCGCAATCGAGGTTGCACCGGTTCGTCAGGTCAATATTTGCAAGGAGCGTCCCCGAATGGTGGTTGCTGCACAGGCCACATGCGGTAGGACAGGTATCCGACGTCACCGGGTTCTGTGGATTAGTCACACCACGGCCGATCACGTCGTAATGTTCGAACCGGTGGTACATCTCCGGGTCGGACCAGTAAACGTGCCGGAACTTCCCGTGTTCGGGGCATGTCCGCACAATCCAGATCTTCCCCTCTTCTTCTACGATCCCCGCTTCCAGAACTGCCCCACAGACAGGGCAAAGGCTGCGTGTTTTTTTAATCAACATATATCCACCCGATGCAGCAATGATCGAACTCTCTTTCGTTTTTTTTGAGTAACCTTAATCTTTTTATCTGCTCTTTATTAGAGGTATTGGAGTGCTACACTATTTGTGCTGAGTCATTCATAATACCATTGCTCTCGACACTGCTTTCCGCATTCTGGATCATGGTTCCTGCCTATGTCCCAAACCCTGTTGCCGCACTTTGCGGTGGCGGGACACCGATAGATTTTGATAGGAACCACTCCGACGGCCGCAGGCTCCTTGGCGATGGCAAAACCTACCGGGGTCTCGCGTGTGGCGTGCTTGCCGGTATCGCCGTCGGGGCACTGCAGATCTGGCTTGCCGGTACTTGGGGGTGGACCTTCCTGCCGCAGCATACAGCTGCCTCCGTCGTCATCCTCTCACTGGGGGCACTCCTCGGAGACATGGGGAAGAGTTTTGTCAAGAGACGACTAGGGAAAAAACGTGGAGAAGCTTGGCCGATAGCTGACCAGTACGATTTGGTGATCGGTGCCTTTGTCCTGATGCTTATCTTTGACCCGTCATGGCTCCTTGCAAACATTACGCTTCCGGTTCTTGTCATTATCCTGATCCTGACACCGATCCTCCACCGTGTGGTCAACATTATCGGGTACCTGTACGGGGTCAAGAAGGAACCCTGGTGAACACTTATGAACAAAATCGCAGACCTCCTCATCAGGCACAAAGCCATCGAGTTCGGTGACTTTACCCTCGCGTCCGGTGCAAAAAGCCGGTATTATGTCGATGTAAAAACTGCAGTGACGCATCCTGACTTTCTTGCGGCGATAGCGCAGGAGATAGCAGGGAGATATGATTTCGATGTCGTAGCAGGTGTTGCCATCGGGGGGGTACCGCTGGCGGTCGCAACGGCGCTTGTCGCACAAAAACCCTTTGCTATTATCCGTGCGGAAGAAAAAGACCATGGCAAGAAAACCCTGATCATCGGGGAGGTAAAAGGAAAGGACATCCTCCTTGTCGAGGATGTCACCACATCGGGGGGATCAGCCATGTATGGGATTTCCATGCTGCGGAATGCAGGTGCACGGGCCAACCGTGTTGTCACCGTGGTTGACCGGGAGCAGGGCGCGGCGGCAACCTTAAAAAAGCAGGCCATCGATCTCTACCCGCTTGTCAGGGTCAGCGAGATTCTCTGACGCGCCTGCACCGGAGCGTAAACCATTTTTAACAACAAGAACCCATGTGATGGATGATGAAGATCCTCGTTGTTGGTGGTGGAGGACGGGAACATGCCATAGTATCTGCACTTTCCCGCAACAGCGAGACGGAAATTTATTCAGTAATGGCAAGGAAGAACCCGGGCATCGCCCGGATCGCCAGAAAAATCTGCCTTACAAAAGAAATTGATCTCGCCCGGATTACGGCATTTGCCGGGGAGACCGGGGTCACTCACGCCATTATCGGTCCCGAGGCCCCGCTTGAAGCCGGCGTGGTTGATGAGCTTGCCGCGGCGGGAGTGGCATGCGTCGGCCCCACAAAAGCGGCGGCACGTATCGAGACTGACAAGGCGTTCTGCCGGGATCTCATGACGCATCATCACATCAGCGGCAACCCGGCCTACCGGGTCTTCCACGACACTGCTGAAGCGATCGCGTTTGTAAAGGACCATGATGGCGACCTGGCCATCAAGCCCATCGGTCTCACAGGGGGAAAAGGTGTCCGGATCATGGGGGAGCAGGTTGATCTGGCGGGCGCCATCGCCTACGTAAAACAGATCAAAGGTGATGTTGTCTTCGAAGAACGGTTGAAAGGTGAAGAATTTACCCTTCAGGCATTTGTCGACGGGTCCCATATTATCCCCATGCCGCTCGTGCAGGATCACAAAAGGGCGTTTGAAGGCGACACCGGGCCCAACACCGGTGGTATGGGGTCGTACTCGATGCCGGATCACATGCTTCCCTTCGTGAGCAGGAAGGATTATACTGCCGCCCTCTCCATCATGGCCTCGGTCGTCGCCGCAATGGCAAAAGACGGCCATCCCTATAAGGGCATCCTTTACGGCCAGTTCATGAATACCGCAAACGGGCCCAAGGTGATAGAGTTCAATGCCCGATTCGGGGATCCCGAAGCGATGAATGTGCTCACACTTCTCTCATCCGATCTTACCGATGTAGTGACCGGGATCACTGAAGGTACCCTCTCTGCGTCGAAGGTGGCTTTCGACCATGCGGCGACGGTCTGCAAGTACGTTGTGCCCGAAGGCTATCCGGCTGCCCCAAAGATCGGCCGACCGCTTAACCTTGGGAAAACCGGCGATGCGATCCTCTACTATGCAAACGTGGAGGAGCGGGACGGCAGACTATTTACTCTCACGTCACGGACGCTCGCGTTTGTTGGGAAGGCCGATACTCTCGCCGGGGCAGAACACATTGCCGAGCAGGCGGCGTCGGCCGTAAAAGGAAGCGTCTACCACCGCCGCGATATCGGGACGCAGCCACTGCTCAACCGGCGGATCGCTCATATGAAGGAGTTGCAATGAAGAAAGATTTCCTTTCTATTCTGGATATCACCAAAACGGAACTCGGCGAGATCCTTTCCGACGCAGAGCGACTCAAACGCCAGAAGCGGGCGGGAGTGCCCCACGAACTGCTGCGGGGCATGACCCTTGCCATGATCTTCGAGAAGTCCTCCACCCGGACGCATATCTCGTTCGAGGTAGGTATGCATGAACTCGGTGGCCATGCGCTCTTTTTAAACGCAAAGGATCTCCAGATCGGAAGGGGGGAGGAGATCCGCGATACCGCCCGGGTTGCTTCCCGATATGTATCTGCCGTGATGATCCGTGCCTACCGGCACAGCACGATCGAGGAACTGGCGGCTAACGCCACAATTCCGGTCATCAACGGCCTCTCTGACCGCGAGCATCCCTGCCAGCTCCTCGCCGATATCCTGACCATACAGGAGCATTTCGGCGATGTAAGGGGTCTTCGCGTTGCATGGGTTGGCGACGGGAACAATGTCTGCAACTCCCTTATCCTCTCGTCCACCCTGACTGGTATGACGGTTACTATTGCAAGCCCGAAAGGCTACGAGGTGGCACCAGAGATTGTGCAACGTGCCCGCAAACTCGGGGGAACGGTGATGACTGCCCCCTCACCGACAGTGGCGGTAAAGGATGCACACGTGATTGTCACCGACACGTGGATTTCGATGGGCGACGAGGCAGAGCGGGAAAAACGGCTAGCCGCCTTCCACGGGTTCACGGTAGACGACCGGCTCCTCAGGCATGCAGCCCCGGATGCGAGGGTGCTTCACTGCCTGCCTGCCCACCGGGGCGAGGAGATTACCGGGAATGTACTGGATGGGCCGCAGAGCCTGGTGTGGGACGAAGCCGAGAACCGGCTCCACGCCCAGAAAGCACTACTGGTAAAACTCCTCAAAAAATAAAAATGCGTTTCCATGTCATCGCAGTTTACCTTGGGGATTATTCCCCGATAAACGCGCGGACTCTTTCGATCATATATTTTTCAACCTGCTCTGCAACTTCACGCCGGGCACGGAAAGCCAGAAGTTCCCGCTCGTCGCCGTCCATGTTGGCGAACGTGAGTATCTGTTTACGTTCCACTACCTCGACATCGAATTTTTTTGCGATATCAAAAATAACCGAACGCGGGACACCTGGAGGGATAAGGACATCGTAGAGCGGTTCTTCAGGACTCTGGCTTTCATTTTTCTGCTTGTCATTTGTCTTGTCTGACATGGTTAATACATTCCTACTTACCTATTTTTATTCGCCGGCTCATAATACAGGGCCCGCCCCGCACCCCTCCGATGGGGTTTTTGGGCTTTCCAAGCGAGTTCATGCACCGTCCCATCAGGGATGCTCCTCGGGCAAGACCGTCATCAACGAAGACGAGATGGTCGTTTGGTTCGTCAAAAAGGTTGCGCTCGGTAATCCCGTTCAGGATATACTCTGGTTTTCGTCCGGAGATTGCCGCCCGCCCGGTAAACCCTATCGATGCATTTCGCGGAACAAGATGTTCTTCTGCGGCCACATCAATAAGCCGGAGCGCCATCTTCGCGCATACCCGGTCGACCACTTCGTTGAGAACGGACAGGTTATAATTTTTGTGAATCTCGGCACCGATTTCGATCAGCTTGTCAAGATCGCTGCTGTTAACCCCGCAATCGCACCCGATCATGGCAACATGGGACTCCATTGCCAGCTTCGCATTGACCGGGACACGCCCGAACCGGTTCCGGTCCGGCGGCACGATCCTGATATCGATGTATTCGTGACACCGGGCGATGTAATCGTCTACGACCCTGCGGTTTCCGCCCGAGAAAATCCCCCCGGTTACGCTGTGCTCGCCAAAAATGTCAAGGGCAGTGCCGGTCCGTTCATGGACGAGGCCGGTTCCCCGGACAATTGCATCGGGAATGGCCCCGGCCAGGCCGCAGAAGTTTCCGATGGTCTTCGCAAACGGGTTTGGATCGTCCGGGGCGACATCGCTTGTAATCCGCCCGTCAAGCGTCGTCCCAAAATCTACGGAGACACAGGGATTCCGGAAATCGACCGGTGTCCATTTTGCCCCTTCCTTAATCCCGGCCATCGCGAGCTCACCTTCCATCTCATTTGCGACCATCTCGACGCCGGTCGAACCTACCGGAGGGATCACCCCGGCAACCGCACCGATAAAAACGACCTTGTCGGCAAAACTGAACGGCTGGAGTTTTTCCGACTGGTTGGCTTTTGTCATGGGAGGCGTCATCTTCCTCGGAGGGACGCCGGCTATAAGGCAGCCGTTTGCAAGAGCGATGACAAAATCCCCGATCTGGTCCGGGGATTCCATCTCTGCCACAACACCGGTACTGCGGACGACGAAATCGAGATCGGTCTGGATATCAAGGCGTGCCTCCCTGTGGCACTGAATCAGCGTGTCCCGCACCAGTTCAGTAACCGCCTGGCGTGAGAGTTTTGTCCCGTCAAGCGTCTCACCGAAGACCTCCTCACCGGGTTTAGGCGGCCGTATGTCCCGGCTCATGCTCACGGTCTTATTAATCACATACGATTTGCCGGTTTCCAGACTCACCCCGGTAAGAATACACTTGGTAGTTGTGTTACCCATTTCTACAGATGCCACGATAAAATAGGGCTTGTTCTTGTATTCCGGGATCTGCATCCCTGCACCGTGCGCGATTGAGGGGGGAGGGGGACTTTCAACGATATGGGGCTGTGGTTTTACCCAGCGGCTGAAAAAACTGGCGCACATACTCTAACGATCAGGTTGTTACGGGATATAAGTTTCTTTTTTATGCATGACGAAGAGGTGGCGGATAAATCTGGATGAAACAGGCATAAGAACTCATAAAAAAGTAAAAACCGGTTCCGGTGAATAAATTTATTGTTTGCCGGCATTCTTTCTTTTCTTTTCATCCATGGCATGGACCAGGCGGGCCTGTATCCCGAAGTAATGGGAGACACCAATCGCGTGGCACTGGTCTATGGATGCGCTGTCAAATGAGACAAGATCTCCGGAGTATATTGCCTGCGAAGAGCTGCGCCCGAGCACCCGGACTCCTCCCTTGTAGAGTTCGAGATCGACGTGGCCGTTCACCCGGCTCTGCGTTGTATTGATAAATGCGTTGAGTGCCGCATACAGCGGCTCGTACACCAGTCCTTTGTAGGCCAGTTCCGACCACTTATCATCCACCATCCGCTTGAACGCAAGTTCCTGCCGGGTGAGAACGAGGCTCTCCAAATCACGGTGGGCGGTAAGGATAACGGTCGCTGCCGGGTGTTCATAGTTCTCCCGCGCTTTAAGGCCGAGGATACGGTCTTCGATCATATCATTCCTGCCGATTCCGTGCCTCCCGGCAAGAATGTTGAGTTTCTGAATTAAGTCATAGACGGAAAGTTTTTTGCCGTTTATGGCCACCGGAACGCCGCCGGAGAATGTGAGGGTAATTTTTTCCGGTTTTGCCGGGGCCATTTCCGGCGAAACGGTCCAGACATAAATCTCCTCCGGCGGATGGACCGCCGGGTTTTCGAGCCGGCCGCCTTCAATACTCCGGCTCCAGCAGTTCTCGTCAATGCTCCAGGGCTTGCTTTTTTTCACCGGGACCGGGATCCGGTGCTCTTTTGCGTACCCAATCTCCCAGTCACGGGTCAGGTTGTGCTCCCGGATCGGCGCGACCACTTCGAGACCGGCAGCGCGGATAATGAAATCAAAACGGAGCTGATCGTTTCCTTTTCCTGTACATCCATGGGCAACAGCGGTCGCCTTCTCTTTTTTTGCAATCTTGACTACTTCTTCAGCAATCAGGGGACGGGCAAGAGAGGTTCCCATCGGATAACCCTCGTAGGAGCCGTTTGCCTTAATTGCAGGAAGAATATGTTCAGCAACAAACCTTTCCCGAACATCGAGAGTATAGTGCTGATCGGCAAGTTTCTGGCCTTTTTTTGTCGCCTCTTCGATCTCTTCATCCCTCTGGCCGACATTGACAGCAACGGTAACCACGCGATTATAGGAGTACCATTCCTTTAAAAGAGGGATACAGATGGAGGTATCAAGCCCTCCGGAATATGCAAGCACGACAGTTCCTTTTTCCATGATGAATACTTCCGTTGTCAGATCATCCGGTTGGATGTCTCACCATATATTTCCCAAGGATGATTGGGAAAACGAGCACCCCGACGCAAAAAGGATGCCAAAAACCAAGAACAAAAATGGATCGTTCAGGAAAAATTTCCTGAACGCTGATATCGCCTGTTTTAACTTACAATGATTTGTCCACCGATCAACGGCTGGAAAAGTGTGGTGTAGGCATACGTTCCTTTCTGGCTGAAAGTTACGTTAAACATCTTACCATAGGGTATCGTGACGGTACCGAAATAGTGACCGGTCTGCACGCCGACTGACTGGATACCGTGGGGTTTGTAGGGATCATTGTTGAACCAGACAACCGTTGTACCTACTGGCACGTTAAGTGTCGCACCCGGTATCACCGTCAAACTCTGTGTGAAGGTGATTACTACATTTGCAGGTGTCGGCACGGGTGTCGGAACGGCAGTCATATTGACAGTTACATTTGCTGTCATGTTGGGAGTGACAACCGTGGTCGGAATGGCGGTCGGCACCGGTGTCGGAACGGCAGTGGCAACAATCGATGGAACTTCCGTCGGTGTCGGGGTTGCTGCCGATGGTGATGACTGGGATGTGCATCCCGCAAACAGGATCCCGATAAACAGGACTACAAGAACAACAATAATTTTCTTCATGCATGTTTTTTTGTTATCTCTGTATATAAGGATATTCTATTAGAATACGGTACGGGCTGCTTCCGGATCACCGATATGCTTACCTGAAATCTGTAAAAAATGACAGGACGAAAAGACACGCCGGAATTATTTGAGATAATAGCTGATCGGTTCAAGCGTCATCTTCTCGCGCTTGATCGCATCGATCGCAAGCGCCGCTGCACGCGCTGCCTGTAAGGTCGTGATGTAGGGTATACCGAAATCGACTGCCGCCCGCATAATCTGGTAATGGTCCTGCCGGGACTGCCGATCCTGGGGGGTGTTGATGATGAGCCGTATCTCGCCGTGATGCATCATGTCGAGCACATTGGGGGATCCCTCCTGCACTTTCCGCACGAGATGCGCTTCCACACCCGCCTCGTGCAGGTAGTCCACGGTACCCTCTGTGCCATACAGGGTAAGGCCAAGATCACGCATGCGCCGGGCAATCGGGATCACTTCATTCTTCTGCTCGATGTTGACCGAGACAAAGACGTTTCCCTTGAGCGGGAGCTCGTTATCAGCCGAGATACAGGCCTTGTAAAAGGCAAGCCCGAAATCATAATCGATCCCCATCACTTCCCCGGTGCTCTTCATTTCGGGTCCGAGCATTGTATCGACGCCGGCCAGCTTGTTGAACGGCAGGAGCACTTCTTTTACCGCGACGTGATTGATCTTTTTCTCGTGGAATCCCAAATCGCGCAGTTTCTTCCCAATCATTACCTTTGCTGCGATCTTTGCGATGGGAAGACCGGTCGCTTTTGAGACAAAAGGAACGGTACGGCTCGCCCGTGGGTTGGCTTCAAGGATATAGACAACATTGTCCTTTACCGCCATCTGGATATTGACAAGACCGACAACGCCAAGGCCGAGCGCAATTTTTCTGGTATATTCGCGGACAGTCTCAAGGATCTCCGACGAGAGGGACTGAGTAGGGATGACGCAGGCAGAATCCCCGGAATGAATACCGGCCTGCTCGATGTGTTCCATAATACCACCGATGAGGACCTCCTCACCGTCACAGACCGCATCGACATCGAGCTCAATGGCGTTTCTCAGGTATGAATCAATTAGCACGGGGTGATGCTGGCTCACCCTTACTGCCTCCTTCATGTACGTCTCAAGCTCTGTCGTATCGTGGACGATCTCCATTGCCCGGCCGCCGAGTACGTAGGATGGCCGGACAAGCACCGGGTAACCGATCTTCTCTGCCTTATCCTTTGCTTCGGCTTCCGAATAGGCCGAACTGTTGGCCGGGCTTGGGATCTGCAATTTCGTCAGCATAACGCTGAACCGGTCCCGGTCCTCGGCAATATCCATCGCATCCGGGGTGGTGCCGAGGATCTTTGTAGGCAGGCCCCGTCGTTTCATCTCCTTTTCAAGGGGAACAGCGAGGTTTACCGCATTCTGGCCGCCAAACTGTACCATTACCCCGCAGTACTGGTCAGTCATGAGAATGTTGATGACGTCCTCAAGCTGCATCGGTTCAAAGAAAAGGCGGTCGGATGTATCGAAATCCGTGGATACTGTCTCAGGGTTATTGTTAACGATGTGGACCTCCACGCCTTCTTCCCGTAATGCTTTCACTGCATGTACTGTACAATAATCGAATTCGATTCCCTGACCAATCCGGATTGGTCCTGAACCGAGAATGAGGACTTTCTGCCGGTTGTCACGGACAATTTCGCTTGTCGCATCCCGGGTCGAGTAGAAATAGGGTGTACTGGCCGGAAATTCCGCTGCACAGGTATCCACCATCTTGTAGACCGGGGCGCCCACCAGTTCTTCAATCGAATCCGCTTCTTTTCCTGTGAGTGACGCGATCTCAGTATTGGGGAACCCGTAGGTTTTTGCAAGGAAGATCTCATCGTCGCTGCCGCCAGATGTAAGGCGTTTTTCCAGATCGACGATATTTTTGATCTTTTCCAGGAAAAATGGCGTGATGGCGGTGAGGTGCGCGATCTCCTCAATGGTAAAGCCCTGCCTGAATGCATCGAAGAGGCAGTGGAAACGCTCATCGGTCGGGCGCGAGAGGATCATCCGGATCTCGCTTGGGCTCGTATGCGACCGGACATCGGTATCGATCGAACGCTTGGCCTTCATGAAGGCTTCTTCAAGCGTCCGGCCAATTGCCATTACTTCCCCGGTGCTCTTCATGGAGGTAGACAATGTCCGGTCCGCACCCTTGAACTTGTCAAACGGCCAGCGGGGAACCTTAACGACCACATAATCGATGGTCGGTTCAAACGATGCCGCGGTACATCCCGTTACCGAGTTCTCGATCTCGTCCAGATGCAGGCCGATGGCAATCTTTGCGGCTACTCGGGCTATCGGGTACCCTGTGGCCTTTGAGGCGAGAGCGGATGAGCGGGAGACACGGGGGTTGACTTCGATGACCCGGTAATCCCCGTCTTTGAACGCGAACTGGATATTACAGCCACCCTGTACATCAAGGGCACGGATGATGCGGATGGCAGCGCTGCGCATCATCTGGTACTCGTCATCGCGGAGTGTCAGGATGGGCGCAACAACCACGCTCTCCCCGGTGTGGATTCCCATCGGATCGACATTTTCCATGCTGCAGACGATAATGCAGGTATCGGTGGAATCCCTCATCACCTCAAACTCAATTTCCTTCCAGCCCATTACACTCTGCTCGATGAGGACCTGATGAATGCGGGACCGGGAGAGCCCAAGTTCGACAATCCGGGTCAGCTCTTCCCGGGTCCTGCCGATACCGCCACCGGCCCCCCCAAGGGTATATGCGGGGCGCACGACTGCCGGGAGACCGATCTTTGCAACCGCCTCGTCGATTTGGCTTAAACTGTTAATCACCATGCTTTTCGGGACCGGCTCACCGATATCGTTCATGAGATCACGGAATTTTTCCCGGTCTTCGCCTTTGTAGATCGCCTCTAATGGAGTACCGAGGATCTCGACCTCTTTAAGCGCCCCCATCTCAGCCAGCTCTGCGGTAAGATTGAGGCCGGTCTGGCCCCCCATGCCGGAGAGGATGCCATCGGGGTGCTCCTTTTCGATGATCCTTGCAATAATATCGGCCCGTAACGGTTCGATATAGATCGCTTCTGCCATCTCCGGGTCGGTCATGATCGTCGCCGGGTTTGAGTTGACCAGCACCACTTCGATGCCCTCTTCCCGGAGGGAACGGCAGGCCTGGGATCCGGAGAAATCAAATTCTGCGGCCTGACCGATCTGGATCGGCCCTGAACCGATAAGGAGCACTTTTTTAATGTCCGTCCGTTTGGGCATTTATACCAGACTCCTGAACAGTGCATCAAAGAAATGAGATTCCGTATCGCGGGGCCCCCCGTGGGCTTCAGGATGGAACTGCACCGTGGTCAGGCACAGGTCTTCGTTCTCGAACCCTTCCACCGTGCCGTCGTTGACGTTCGTGTAGGAAACATGGCATCCTTCCGGCAGGGATCCTGCATCCACCGCAAAACCATGATTCTGGGTGGTGATAAAAATCCTGCCATCTTTGTACCGCACCGGCTGGTTTGCCCCCCGGTGGCCGAATTTAAGTTTATAGGTGTCCCCGCCAAGCGCAAGCGCTGAGACCTGGTTGCCCATGCAGATCCCAAAAATCGGGAGGTCCCCGAGAAGATCCTGTATGCAGCGGATCGCATCCGGGGCCTGTTTCGGGTCCCCGGGGCCATTACTCACGAAGAGGGCATCGGGCGTGCAGGTCATTACCTGATCTGCGGTGACATTATACGGAAAAACATACAGATCCCCGTTCCGTTTTGAAAGGCTGGTGAGCATGTTCTTTTTGATCCCGAGATCGATCACGGCGATTCGTTTCCCGGAGCCGGGAATACGGTAAGGTTCCTGGCACGATACTTCGGGGATGGGGACGATATCGCATATTGTCGGCGTCTTTTTTGCAAGGGCCACTGCATAGGCACCGTCATCGCTTCCCACCACAAGGGCTGCCCGCATCGTGCCGTGCACCCGGGCCTTGATGGTCAGCGCCCGGGTATCGACCCCGGTCATCCCAAGGAGGTTATTTTCTTCAAAAAAAGTTCTGATGGAAGGTTCATATTCAGGTTTCTCGCAGATCTCTTTTGCGATACACCCGAGAGCACAAACGTGCGGGTTCTGGAAATTCTGGGGGTCGACACCGTAGTTGCCAATCTGGGGGAAGGTGAACATCAGGATCTGACCGAAATAACTCGGATCGGTAAGAGATTCCATGTAACCGGTCATCTGGGTGTTAAAGACCAGTTCTCCTGCACATTCACCCTTTACCCCGAATCCTTCGCCGACAACAAAGTCCCCGTCTTCGAATCCCAGAACCGCCTTCATGATGTCCATACTTTATGTGCCGGATTAGTTATTAACGCTGATGCAAAGGACAGAACAAACCCTCTGGCTAACACTTGCCGGCCTCCCTTGAGCACTGAGGATTCTGCCGCTATTCAAGCCAACGAACAAATCCGGTAACAACGCCTGAACCTTCCCTGAGTTTCGGCTGCCTGATCCGGGAACGACAAAATACAAAGTCCCCCCTTCTGAAATACACTGGCCCGTATCCCCATTTTTAAATAGTATATGCCGCAATTTTCTTTCATTGAAGGTGTTTTACAACGCCAACGCACGTGAACGGAAAAAACAAGGGAGCTGTCATGCTGTACGCGCTCTCGACCTGCCAGTGGTGCCACAAGACGAAAGTACTGCTGGAGGAACTCGGCATTGCATTCGATTACGAGTACGTTGATCTGCTCGAGGGGAAAGAACAGGATTCGGTAATGGATTCAGTAGAGCGGTGGAATCCCAGCGGATCGTTTCCCACGCTTGTGATCGATAACAAACGTGCAATCGTGGGATTCCGCGAGCAGGAAATCAGGGAGGCATTAGCAGTATGAATGTCCCTGAAATTACGGAGATGTCCATTGATGCCGCATACCGGACGCTCAGGGCCGATGCCGAAAAGAACGGGTACCGGCTGAACCCGGATGAAGAATTTGTAAAAAACCTTGTCCGGGGCCTGTTGAAAAACGAGCAGCGGTACGGGTACCGTGCCTGCCCCTGCCGCCTCGCATCCGGTAAAAAAGAAGAGGATCTCGATATCGTCTGCCCCTGTGATTACCGGGATGCAGATGTTGAAGAGCACGGCGCCTGTTACTGTGCGCTGTATGTGAACGAGGCAATCGCCACCGGCAAACAGAAGGTCGCCCCGGTGCCGGAGCGCCGCCCGCCCCGGTCCCAAAGGGGTAAAGCCGCTTCTGTCCGGGTCGCTTCAACAACAGAGCGGCCGATCTTCCCCCTGCCGGTCTGGCGCTGTAAAGTCTGCGGGTATCTCTGCGCACGAGAGCAGCCGCCGGGGATTTGTCCGATATGTAAGGCTTCGAAGGAAAGGTTTGAGAGGTTTGTCTGAATTTTTTTTAAGTGTTTTTGTAAGAAATCTGCTTGAGAATGAGGCCTGGCTACCATTACAGCACGGACGAGAATTCGAGTCCCGGTCGGCGCACTCTGCCACGATGTTCGAGTCGCTGCGTTTTTTCTTGGATTAGTTCAAAGCCCGGCCGGGGTGCTTCTTATATTACGTCATACGCGCCTAACATTACGATTTTGTTGAATTCAATTAGTGCGTCTCTTCAAACCAAAAGTTTTTTCGTTTCGTATATTTTTTCTATTTTATGAAATTGCTCTCAATTCAAACAATAATGATTATTGTTATATTTGCTTTTTTTCTTGTATCTGGATGCATCTCATTTAACGATTCTCAAACGTGTAACTTTTCTCAATCTTACAAGCAAAGTATTAACGAATCGGGTATTTATAAAAATTACATAAACATTGGAAAAGAACGAATTGCCAGTATCGTAAATAATACATCATCGATGGGGCAGGATCCTGAAAGACTTTCTCAGATAGCACACATAATTACGCAAGATTTTACGGATCCCAATTGGCCGTATCAATGGAATAAAAGCATTTTTTGTTATTATCCTAATTCGCCTCATCCGTATGATTATTGTCTGATAAACGGGACAGAAAATCTCGCTCCATTTTTAGATAAAAATATTACCGATTTAGAATTTGTTTCAGATAAATTAGGTCATATTAGACAAGAATGTGGCTCTCTGGGGTATGATCCGTATTGGATTGCGTATCAAAAAACTGGAGATTGTCAGGAATTGGCATATTTATTCAAAGAAGTTGCTAATGAATCCGGATTTGAAACCCGTGTTGTTCAAGCAGATAAAACCGGACTTCATGATTGGGATGAAGTTAATTTAAGTGGAGAGTGGAAATTTTTTGATCCTCAAAGATATGGAGAGTTTAATGGAACAGGAGATTCGTCCCGATGGTTCGGAAATAGATCGGATTATGCTAATCCTAACGTTTCGGGGTTTTCAACAACTCAAATTATTGGAGGAGGTGTTTGCGTGCTTGATGATCAGAGAAATCCCATTCAAGATGTGACATTAAGCTACGATCCAAATAATAACACCCCTCACGGAAAATGGTGTTAAGATAATGAATATCAAACATTTTGTTAGAATCACGATCGGCTAAATTATTTTGATTTATTCCGTCATCTTTCAATTCTCTGATACAGATTGTTCCAGAACTTTTTTGTAACATTACCCTCTGGGCATAAATCATCTGGATCCAGCTCATCATTAAGATCCAGATTTGAAGTGCCATCTTTACGAGACCAGACGGCAAATTGTGTACCAGTTATCAACAAAACCGTTGATATTTCATAGCGATGTCTCCCCCTCCCTGCTGCGACAGGGAGTCGGCGCGACGCCTCGTCGGGTCGCGCCTGGGCAAGGGAGAGTATACCCGGATAGAGTAATTGATCCACCGCGGGGGGCCCGTCAGGGGCGGCGGTAGTCATCGCACCGGTCCATCGATCCCGGGGAGATCTCGTTTCTTCGAAATACCCGATTCCGGGAACAGCCGATACCATGACAGAACCTTCTTCTCACCCCATGTACCACATAGGAACAACCAACCCCCGGGTGAAGGTGACAGGCTACGTCGAATACTCTTGAAATCCTGGTTGAAAAGCTCCTGGATGATAATGAGGGGACGCAGTGGAATGCGGCGGAAGCGCTGGGACGGCTGGGAGATCCCCGGGCCGTAGAGCCGCTGATTGACACCCTGTGGGATGACGATGCACGGGTGCGGTTAAAAGCTGCATGGGCACTGGGCATGCTCGGGGATCCCCGGGCACTGGTTCCCCTGCAGAAACTCTACCGGATCGAGCGGGAGGATGCGAGGGAGACCATCCAGGAAGCGATGGAGATGATCAAACAGGTGATGGCCGGCAATCTGAACTGAAGGGGTGCTAACCTGACCCCTTGGGCGGCGGCACTGCTCGTGCATGGGGGTATGGGGGCGAAGCCCCCATCTTCTGGATCCATTTCCAAAGCCCGGCAGCTCCGTACGGCCACCCCGCTCGTTTCCGAAAAACTCCGTGCCCCGGGCAGGCAATCCCGGAAAACGTCCAGTGAAGTTATCGGACTTTTCTAAAAAAATTCGCGAGAGTTATGGAACTTTCCGGAAAAAGCTCACCAGAGTTATCGGACTTTCTCAAAAAAGTTTGTTGAAGTTCGCGGACTTTTTGGAAAATATGTGGGGTCAAAACGCACCTCCCCACGTCAGATCATTCAGGAGCCTTTGCCAGACTTTCCAAAAAAAGGTCGGCAAAGTTACCGGATATTTCAGAAAAAGTTCGCCAAGGTCATCCAACTTTTCAAAAATTGTCCGGCAACGTTATCAAAATTTCCGGAAAAGCGGGAAAATCCCTGTGAACATTTTGAGCGGCCAACGGGGGAAAAGGGATGCCTTCCCCACCTTGTCTTGCGTGCAGGTATGGTACATACTCACCCTAATCCGGGCCCAATATGGCCTCCGATTGTCCTTTTTCAGATCAAAAAGAAGCCCGTATCGGGCTCCGTTTAAAAATAAGTCCAAATAAACCGTATTTTGGCAATCGGGCGAATTAAAACGGACTCTATAATGCGGTTTTACGGCCCGATCTCAGGCACGGATGGGTTTTCGGTTGATCCCGAAAATCGTGGCCGTTCTAGGGGCTTCCATGGCCCGCTAATGGGCATTATATGGGGCTCAATTTGGGCTTATTTTGGCAAACAACTGCATATAAGAGCACGAAATTTTGGGCAAGACAATCGGGCGGTTTTACGGGCCCGGATGCGTCGGTAAACGGGTATTCTGGCAGAATTTTCCTACGACGGTGAAAACACGGGTGAGGGTGCAGCCCACCGCGGTTGAAACTCCACGCGAAGAACAAATCAGGAAACTGAAATAATGATGGCACCCCCCATTCAATTTGAGTTACGGGGGTCCGGCTTTCTTTTTTTTCGGAGCGTGAAGCGGGTGACAGGGGGGCGATCTTTTAAAAAAAATGATTACGCTGTCGGCTCAATGACAATGGCGTCCGGCAACGTGAAATGGTGATCCCCGGTTACGATTTTTAGATCGTTGTTCCGTGCTGTGGCGAGGATTATGGCATCCGCCAGTCCCGGGACTTCCTGCTTAATGTATCTCCCGGCTTGTTCCGCTATTGCCTCATCGATGGTGAGAATCTTGCTCCGTGCCCGTATATCGGCGAGCCTTGGCAAGATGGCTTTTATATCGAGTTCGCGGATGCAGTACCGGGTGACTTCAGTCAGTGTGATTATCGAGGTATAGATCGTTTCGTCGCCTTCGATATATTCACGGGTTGCCAGGTTGCCCCGCCAGTACTCAATCCACGTCCACGTATCAATGAGGTACCCGATCGGAATCCTCCTCCTCATCCCTGACGAACACCGGTGCCTTTTTCAGACAACCGAATGTTGATGGGATACTTCGTCTCCGTTTGATGAGGAGGATTTTGATAACATCATCGTAGGACTTGACCCGCTCGATCTTTTTGAGATCGTCCAGCTCCTGCTGGATTGGCCGTGAGACCTGGATGGTAGTTGTTTCGGTCATAGAATATAGACTATAACCTATGACACTATAAAAGTATCCTCTTCATCATCAAGCTAATCGAGGGCTTTATAGTGGACGACCTTTTTGACCGATGCGGGACTGGACTGCTCACGCGGGCACAAGCATCGTGATCACTGGCATCGGGAGCGAGCGCATCGAACGCTTCGTTCAGGCCTCGATAGATCAGAACACCATCTTCTAATAGAGGTATGCACGTTGTTGTGGATACCCTGGATCATTGTAAGACTGTCAATGAAAAATACCCGATTGATCGAGAATTTATAAAAAAAATATTCGACCCGACCGCTTGAGTTCCCCTGAAAAAAGATCGGATTGCACTATGAGGATGCCGGTAAAAGACAGGGCCGGTTCCGTGTGGGGGTGGACAAAACCGCCCTTGCACCCTTCCAAATACTAAAAATACCGTTCGCGCCAACCTATCGTACATGAGTGACCCCGTCCTTGTCGAGATTGTCGGCCTTGAATATTCAGACTGTTCCCCGTTTCCCTGCGACGCGAACCGGACCTGCGGGCTGTCCGAATGCCACCCGTCAGGAAAACTCACAAAAGCCTTCGATGCGCTCAAAGCCGTCATTAAGGAGACCTATGGCGACAAAGTGGATCTCAGGCTTACGCTTATCGACGACGAGGTGCCGGCGCATATCCGTGATATTCTCGAAAAGGATTACCCGCCGATCCCGATGGTTCTTGTGAACGGGAAACTCACCCGGATCGGGAGGATCGCGCTCGACCGGATAAAAAACGAGGTCGATGCCTGCGTTTAATCCGGAAACGATCTTTTTAAAGAACACCTCTTTTGAGATGTTACCATAATCCGGATATGGTGTGTCCGTTCTCTTCTGCCATGAAGGGAAGACAGCATCCTTTACGTCAACCTCAATGAGTATGCCCGATGAAGAAAAATGATATAAATCCATCTCTGTACTGGCGGCAAAAAACCATGAGCGAACCCCTGCCCCCACCTCTCACCTGTGGCGGGAACACTTTATACCGGAAAGCAGTAACCGGATACCTGTATGAGCCCGGTTCGGAAATGGGGTGCAGGTCCCTACCCGGTAGCGGTTATTCACGGTGGCCCGGGCGCCCCGGGCGAGATGGTAGCGGTGGCCCGGGAACTCTCCGCAGTCAAAGGGGTGCTTGAACCCTTTCAGACCGAGACCAGTCTTGAAGGGCAGGTCCGGGAACTCCGGTCTGTGCTGGAGAAGGACGGCAGGATTCCAGTCACTCTTGTGGGATTCTCCTGGGGGGCATTTTTGTCATGGATGGTTGCTGCCCGGTACCCGGTGCTCGTTCGTAAGCTGATCCTTATCGGCTGCCCGCCCTTTGAAGAGCAGGATGCAGCATCGATCACACAAACCCGGCTCGAACGGCTTACACCGGAGAACCGCATGGAGGCGCAGGCACTCCTGGAACAGCTGGAAAAACCGGCTGCTGGCGGGAAAGAGGGCGACAAGAATGCACTCCTTGCCCGGCTGGGAAACCTGCTTGCCCGGGCAGATACCTTTGACCCCCTGGCCCCGGACGACAAATCATTTTACTGCCAGTACGACGTTTTCCGGGGCGTCTGGGATGAAGCGTGCGAACTTCGTCGTAAAAAAATGCTTCTCTCTATGGCACGGGAGATCACGTGTCCGGTGATTGCCATCCACGGGGATTATGACCCCCACCCGGCCCGGGGCGTGGAGCTTCCGCTCGAAAAGGAACTCAAAAATTTCCGGTTTGTTCTCCTGCAGAAATGCGGCCACCGGCCCTGGATCGAACGAAGCGCCGCTGAAGAGTTTTACCGGATCTTGGTGCAGGAAATTTAAAAACAAAAACAGGTACCGGTTCAGGTAACCGGCACGCCTCAATCAGTCGTCTCTTTTTTCCTTCAGCCGTTCAAGCACCCGCTTCTTCTTTGCGATGGCGGCTTCCGATGCCCGCAGGACCCCTTTTTTCATCTCCTCGAATGCCGGGACATCGGTATCGACCACCTTTTTTACCGGGGTATACGCAGATTCCCGGAACCGGGGCTGGAAGTCAGATTCTTTCCCGTCTCTTACCAGCACCGAAGCCGGTGTTCCCGCTTCCACGTACCCGATCTCGCGGCAGTTGACACCGGTCGACCGGATCACCCGGATAATCTCTGCGGCAGCGGACTGCGGTGCAACGATCAACAGCGCATCGAGCGAGACACCGAGGAAATCGATCTCAAGTGCCTCCAGCATCTTTTGCACCCGGGGATTGACAAGGGAACGCGTATCTTCCTCCCGTACTACCATCCGGCACCGGGCCGTCCCGGTCATCTCGAAGATGTCGCCCCGGAGCCCCCCGTTCGTCACATCCGTCATCGCATGGATCTGATCAAAGACCGGGTTTTTGATCAGCGCCTCGCAGGTCAGAAGGAAGTTGAGGTTGATCGTCTCTTCTACAACCTCGGGGAACCCGGAATATATGGCCGCCGTCGCGATCGTCCCGCCGCCTGCACCCTCGGTCATCAGGATCACGTCGCCTGCTTGCGTTGATTTCCGGGCGGTCAGGTGACGGGCCACACCCACGCAGCCCACGCAGCCGGTCAGCCGGCTCCCAAGGACCATGTCTCCCCCGATTCGAAGCGTTGAACCGGTGACAAGCGGCACATCCATCGCCTCGCCGACCGTTGTGATCCCCGCAGTGTAATCAAATATTTTTGCCACGTCCCCGTCATCGGCCACGTGGATATCGGAAAAGAGCATGACCGGTTTTGCCCCCATCACGTAGAGATCCCGCAGGGTCGCACGGGTCACGTGGAACCCGGCAAGGTACGGGTAATCCGAGAGCCGCGAGTGCATCCCGTCAACAGTACAGACGATATACTCCCCCCCGGCCCTGACTGCCCCGGCATCGTCCATCTCGTCTACCCCGACCGATGCGGAGGTCTTGCCGATGATCCGGGCAATCTCCCGGTGGGCAAAAAAGTCGCCTTTCCCCCGGGAACCGACCCCGAACTCGCCCATTTTCACTCCCGCCGGCTCAAACGTAAAAAAGTCACCAGCCAACCCCCGCGTGTTTTTAACCTCCTCAATGACTGCCCGCGCAAAGGCGGTTGTGTACGCGGGCCGGCTCCTTTTTATTTCCGTTATGCGCCCGGTAAGATTTTTTATAACAGTATCCTCATCCTCACCGGCCGCGAGATGCCTGCGGACATATTCCTCAACATCCATGCATCCGTATTCGTGCCGGATCCATAAATACCACGGGTATTTTCCTGGCCGGAACCGGGGACTTAACGGCGCAGGATGCCCAGTACATTCGAAAAACTGCAAAGGGCGTCGTCAAACTTTTTTGCCTTTAACAGGGAGAGGCCCCTGACAATCCCCGCCCTGACATCATGAATATCAATATAATACGCCTGGTCAAACGCCCGGGCCGACTCCTCCAGTCTCCCCAGCGCGAAACAGGAATTGCTCAGCACCACCCATGCGTCAGCGATCGTGGCATCAAGGGAAAGTGCCTGTTGCAGGCAGTGGATCGCTTCATCGTGCCTGCCGAGCATGGAAAGGGCGAGACCTTTCCGGTAAAGGGCCTGCAGGTGAAGAGGATTGATGGCAAGCGCACAGTCAAGTGTTTCGAGTGCTTCAGGGTATTTTTTCTGGTTGATACATGCAATACCCCGGTTAAGAAGTGCCGAAACGTAAAACGGGTAAATTTTAAGGGCCCTGTTGTAGCAGGATATTTCCTCATCATACCTTTTCAGTTTCCCAAGCGCATAGCCTTTGTTTACCCACGCCGAGAGATACCGGGGCCGCAGATCCAGTGCACGGTCACAACATCGGATCTCTGCTTCGTATCGCCCCAGCATGCCAAAGGCAACCCCCTTGTTGTTCCATGCTGCTGCATTCCCAGGATCGAGTGCGAGTGCATGGTCGCAGCACGCCACTTTTTCCTCGAATCTGCCGAGTTTTCCTAAGGCAAAACCTTTGTAATTCCAGGCATCTATACAGGCTGGATCCAAAGAAAGCGCCCGGTCACAGCACTCGATCTCTTCCTGGAACCTGCCGAGTTTTCCCAGTGCAAAACCTCGTCCCACCCATGCGGAGGCAAGTGCAGGGTTTACGGCCAGTGCAAGGTTGAATAAAGTGAGCGCCTCCTCATGCCGGCCTTCCCTGCCCAGTGCAAGTCCTTCATTGTAATAGTGAAGAGCTGACTGTGAATGACTGCCGGTTTCCCCGGTGGATTCCTGTATCATTTTCCTCGGATATTACTGAAGAATACCATTCATCCTGCAAAGCAGGTATGAGGCTCAGATATACCAGTAATGACAATCATTATTCTTCTGATTTTTTAATGTATGCGTGAACACGAACCCGATCTCACCAAACAACACCCGGCGATGCCGGCACTGCCCGATCTACCCCTCGCCATGATAACGTGTTCCGTTCCCTTCATACCTGCACGTGTTAGTACGCTGGCACCTGATAGCAGTTCACGGCCCGGTAAGGGGAAGGCGATTCAGAGTCGCAGGGAAGAGCAGGGGTATGGCCGGTGCGGTCTAAAAACCGCCAGAGTTTTGCCTTATTCTACCATGTACCCGTGCCCGGTGAGATACACTTTACGGCGTTCTTCGACATCAGGAAGAGATTCCGGGATATTTTTTTCTGCAGTTTCCCATCTGGCCCGCAACAGGGTATCATCCGAGTGCAGGTTAAGGGTTCCGGTCACAATACCCAGGGGATTTCCCCCGGGACCGGTGATCCGCATGATCACACACCGGTAGAACTTGCACTGTGCCGGACTATCAGTATGGATAGTGCATCGCAGGAGACTGCCTTCAGGACGGAGAAAACGACAGGCATGCGGGTGCTCGTCCGGAAATGTATGATTACGGAAGATCTCCCGCTTGTCCTCATCAACGCGGGCTGTGAACGTCGTACCGGTGGAAACAGATTCACAGGCAAACTCGAAGGGCCCAATCTGGTGATCGATGACAATATAGTCGCCAAGATACATGCAGCAGGTTCCGCATTGCCGGCAGGTAAAAGTCATATTCACTCTTATGTGTAATTCCAGGAAATATCCGTGATATCGGGAGACACTTCCTGCAATCTCCTTTATTCATCTGCTCACATGCACGGGGACACTTACCGGATCTTGTCGGCCGCAGTGCGCGCCAGTTCCTTTAACGTTTCAAAATCCGTTGTTGTACCGCTCATGGTCAGCTCTTCGTAAACATCTTTGTTCGTGAAGATGATCGAGTATGTCGTGATCGAAAGGGGACTCTGGGTATCATGTTCGCGGTATGCAAACGTCCGGTCCCCCATATTCGGGCAGGGAAGTTCGTAGATCTGCGTCGTTCCGTTCTCTTGTCCGGTGATGGCCCCTGTTTCGATATTGAACACATTGTTCATATTTGCCAGTGGGTAGAGATCGATGACCTGCCGGAGTTCAGTCATGTCGTATTTTTCCTGATTCATACGGTAGTACGTAACCGTATACCCGGCTCTCCATCCAAGATCGTGTGACATCTGGTCCATCTCCAGATATGTGAGGTCGGATCTATCCTTAAGGATATATTCTGCCGGCATATCAGAAGGCTGGAGGGCCATCTGCGATACCGGAACGGTTGCAACCGGGCTCTCCGTGGCGGGTATGGGTGTTGGTGCAGGGGTCGGTGCCGGTACAGCGGGATACGGGAAGATTGCCGAGAGACAGCCGGCACTTATGAGCACCGCTGTGAGAATCGCACAGAGAATGCCGGATCCGGTATGCATAAGGTACGATGGACAATATCAGATAAAATGCTTGTCGGGAAATTGTCCGGAAAATCGTGCAGCGGTACTCCGCATGGCCCTTTTGAAAAATGTGCTGATTTTTCCTCTCCGAAATACATCACCGGCACGGTGCGTTGCCGGATTCTATTGCATTTGCCCGGAAAGCGTAATCCGGGTATCTGATCAAAGGATCGTGGGAGGATATGGATAAATATCTTTTTCTCGGCAGACATCCCACAATTGAAAGAATTGTGGAAGGGAGAAGCAATATGGATAATCCAGTGTTACAGGGTGACGAACAGATACTCATACGGACACAGGGTGTCCATGTAAAATCGATTTCTTTTGATGCAATCCTCACCAACAAACGAATTATCCTTGTTGACAGGCTGAAGAACATCCTGCCGCCCAAGGAAATCCCGCTTGCCACCATCCAGTCTATTGAAGGGGGGGAGAATGCAATCCGGGATCTCGTTATAACGCTGGGGGTCATCACCAAGACCGGCGGTACACGGCAAATGGTGCTGACTTTCTCCCGTGAAGGCGGGGGAAACCGGATTAAGGAGCGGGATGAGTGGGTTCAGCAGATCCGGGCTCATCTCACCCCTACGTTTGAGCAGGTTATCAGGAAGGTTATACCGGGGATTGAGGCACCACCAGCGGGGCTGAATAAGACGATATTACAACCCTTCGGGCAGGCCGCCGAATCTCCGGTATCTCCTCCACAACCGATAGAAGTTTCCCCGTCAGTAAAAAAGATTGTGGAGAATCCTCCGGAATCCTGGAAGGCTCCTGCACCAGTTCCTGAAACGATACTCGGTACCTATTGCACCCGATGTGGTACGAAGGTACCTGATGAGTCAGATTTCTGCAACAAGTGCGGCACGCGGATTGTACGTTCAGAAGAGATACCTCAGGTACAGGTTTCAGCAGCTGATCTTCTGCCAACGGCACCAAAAGAGCGACCCCTCGATCATGACAGCCGGGTCATCGAACCTTTGATCGAAAAATCCCCGATAACCGTCCCGGGCGATCCCTTTGGTAACGTCCAGGCCTCACCAAAAGTTTCACAACCCTCTTCTCCCGATTCTTTCTCCGCAAAATCTGTTGTCCCGGACCAACCGGTAGCAGCCACAACCGTCCCCGTTGCTGCACCTCCGGCAGAGAAACGGTTTATGCCTAAGATCTTCTCTCCCAAAGATCTGCCGCACACTCCCCTTATTCCATCATCTATGCCCACGGCAGTCCCGCCACCGCTGAAAAAACCCAAAAACAAGAAGAAGATTCTTCTTGTGGCAGGAATCCTCGTGATCCTTCTCATTGCTGTGGTCGTGTTTGTTGTTATCCTGCCAAAGATGGTCCGTTAGGGAATGCCTTCCACGGTTCCACTGTATCTGCTCCTGCAACACTACCGGCTGCTCCAGCACCTGCGAGGCCCGCCAGCAGTTCCAACACAAGAATGATGACCTCGACCCAGACCCCCTTTCCATTCTCCTGAAAGGGGTCTGGGTGAATTACCTTCGCGGGTTGAAAAGAACGTACGAAAACGACCTAGAATCACTATTGAAAGAAAGAAACGATCTTTTCCTGTCCAGGAGATCTGAATACCGTTGAATTGATACCGCGATCCCGTATACGGGAACGCGGAATATATTCAGGAACTGGCTATCCTGCATCCGTGGCAATATTCCCCCCTCAACACCATTTTTGCCCCATCCATTGGTATACACCAGTGATGAACCTATCAATAAACCGGCAATACGTGTGAGGAACGTTAGATAAAGCGTTTTTAATATTTTAAGGGTCGTAATAATTGATGAGAATACGCTATGACGGATGTAAATGTGCCTCCCGTTCCGGTAGGAGCGGAAAATCTTGCAAAGCAGGGTGTTGATGTCCTGATTAGTACCTTGCACAACAGCGCCGATCCGGCCTCCAGGCGGTATGCAGCTTACATCCTCGGGAATGCCAGGACCCCGCAGGCCATCAGGCCCTTGATCGAAGCACTCGGGGATATGGACAAATCAGTACGGGAGCAGGCGATGCTCGCGCTGGTTGCCACAGGGAAGGCCGCGATCGAGCCTCTTGCCGACGCTATGAAAGATCCCAAATGGGAGATACGGTACCGTGCCGTTGAGGCACTCGGAAAACTTGCCGACGAGAAAGCCTTAAAACCACTTGTCCAGGGTCTCCAGGACAGCCGAGACCACGTGCGCTACATGGCTGCAAAAGGGCTCACGGATCTGGGAGATTCCACGGCAACCGATCCATTGATCATTCTCTTAAAAGATGATAACCGGGTGGTGAGAATGATGACCGTGAGGGCACTCTCTGCAATTGGCGGCGGGAAAGTCCAGACTGCTCTCAGGGAAGCTCTTGCAGCCGAGACCGACGACAAGGTCAAAGAAACGATTAACAAGGCGCTGAAATAATCCGGCAGGTACAATCCCTTCCGCAGTTTCCCCGGTCCGGAGGAAGCGCGGGCTCTCCCGGGTAAATTGTCTTTGGGAGATCATTTATCCTGTAATCGCCAATACAGATGGACAAGAGCACTTTTTTACCCAATAGGGGTACGTGAAAGATTAATTATGCTCTGGAGAAATCATTAAGAATTACGTGACGCTCCAGGGGCTCCGCCCCGCACGCTTGTGGCGCCCCTTTTGCAATAGTGTCGTATTACTTGTACACAAAAAACACAGGAAATTTTTGTACAGGTAATACCGGGGCATCACATGCGCCCCCGCCCCCAGCGGGGGCAGGGTTGGCTCGAAGGGGGGAAATAATATCTCATGAAATAGGTTTTCTCCAGAGCAATTAATTATGTATCTTTATCTTGGCGTATGAATGACTAAAACGGACGGGGATCCCCTAAATCTACCGGATCTTCGTCCCCGGTTCCACCGGTCTCTCCGGGGTCAGGAGCGACGCTGCATCCCCGGCTGCAAGGATCATGCCATTGCTCTCTACACCGAAGATTTTTGCCGGCGCAAGGTTTGTGAGTACAATGACACCCTTTCCCACCAGCTCCGGGGATTTATAGAACTGCGCGATCCCGCTTACAATCTGCCGGGTCTCTCCACCAATATCTACCTGAAGTTTCAGCAGCTTGCTTGATTTTGGGATCGCTTCTGCTGCAAGTATTATTCCCGTCTTCATCTCGACTTTACTGAAATCTTCGATTGAAATCATCGGTACCTTCTCCATTTTCTTATTGGCTTCCCGGACACGCTGCTGGAGCACGGCATCCAGCTCAGCGATCTGCTTCTCTTCGAGCCGTGCAAACAGAGGGGCCGGGGGGGGAAACTGTCGCTCTGATACGGTTTCTGTTCCCTCGTCAACCCGGTGGGCTGCAACGGTATCGGAATACCCGAGCTGCGCCCAGCACTCCTGCGCCTTTGCCGGCATCACCGGCTCTATCAGAAGCGCAAGGGCTTTTGCTATCTGGATGCTGTTTTTTATCACCCGGGCCGCAGCGGCACGGTCGGTCTTGATGAGTTTCCATGGTGCATTGGTCTGGATATAGGTGTTGCCGAACGCGGCCAGCGCCATGATGGAATCCACTGCCCCCTTGAACTCATACTCCTGCATCTGCTTGTCCACATTTGCCAGGTACTTCCCGATTTCAGCGGTGATCGCCGGATCGACCGCGCCGGCTGGCACACCCCCGAACTCCTTTTGGGCAAAAAAGAGCGTACGGTATACAAAGTTCCCGAAAATATTGACAACCTCGTTGTTAATCCGCTCGCCAAAGACCTTCCACGAGAAATTGAGTTCCTTGGTATGGCTTGTATACGCGAGAAGGTAGTACCGCAGATAGTCTGCAGGAAGACCCTTGTCGAGATAGTCCTCGTTGGTCCAGACAACATAACCCCTTGATTTCGAGAACTTATGGTCGTCGACTTTTACCATCCCGCTTGCGACAACCGCATACGGCTCGCAGTACCCTGCACCTTTCAGGAGACCCGGCCAGAAGATGCAGTGATGATAGATGATGTCCCCGCCGATGAAATGCGTGACCCGGTTTTTTCCGCACCAGTACCGCTTCCAGTCTTTATTTGCCTTCGCTGCCCACTCCTCGGTGAATGCAATGTAGCCGATGGGTGCGTCGACCCAGACGTACACCACAAGATCGTCCCGGCCGGGAAACTTCACCCCCCATTCCAGCGTGCGGGTGATGCACCAGTCATGCAACTCGTCCCTTATCCAGCCGATCGCATAGTTCTTCGCGTTGCTTGTGCCCCGGAGCCTGTCGAGGAACGGCAGGAGGTAGTCCTTGAACGCGGAGAGCCTGAAGAAAAAATGCTCCTGGTTGCGGAACTCCGCCTTTGTCCCGCAGACCTTACAGACCGGGTCCCTGATCTCGCCCGGCTCCAGGTGCTTGCCACAGCCCTGGTCGCACTCGTCCCCCCGGGCCTGCTTGCCACAGTAGGGACAGGTGCCCTCCACGTACCGGTCCGGAAGGAAACGCCTGCACTTCGGGCAGTACGCCTGGTGGACGACCTGCTTATAGACATACCCGTTTTTCATGAGCCGTTCCATGATCTCCTGTGTCCGGTGGTGATTTGCCGGATCGTCGGTCATGCCAAAATAGTCGAAATTAACCCCGATCCGTTTAAACGTCTCGTCAAAGTGCAGGTGAAACCGCTCGGAGAGTGCCCGGGGGGAGATCCCCTGCTCTTCTGCCGAGACCACGATAGGTGTCCCGTGGTTGTCCGATCCCGAGACAAACACGACCTCCTCCCCCGTCCGCCGCATGTAGCGGACGTAACAGTCGGCGGGGACGTACGTGCGCAGATGCCCGAGATGGCAGGGCCCGTTTGTGTACGGGAGCCCGCAGGTAACCAGCAGCGGTGGTTGAGTCATTGAAGGTACTTTTTAGCATGCGATAGGTAATAATTCATGTACCATGGCAAAGATCCTGCCTCTCGCGACACGGGCATTCGGCGCGGAACCCGGTGTGCCGGACATTACCGAGCTCGCGGGTTGGGTGGCAGATCACCGGGGAACTACAACCGACCTGCAGGGGTTCCGGCTCGATGTATCGCTTGCCCCCCAACTCGATTCTGGCATCATGTTCCCGTGTGCCGGCGGCCTCTTCTGCCGCGGCCGGATCCTGGAGAGCCTCGCCGGCCTCAGCGATGACCGGCGGAGCGCTGTCGGGGAGATCGAGGTGGATCCCGGTGCGCTCACCGGGGATGCCCTTATGCTTGCAGCACAGAGAAAAGAGGTCTGGTGTGCACTTCCCGCCCCGCACACTCTCGGGATTACCGACACGTATTATGGTGACGATGATGAGTGGTGCAACGCGCTCACCGGGGCTTACCGCACCCTGATGCGGGCGATGCGTGACGCAGGGATCGGGGGGCACGTCCTCATCTGCGATACCGTAGAAGAGACAGAGATTTCAGCACTCTCCGGAAAGAAGGTATTCTTTTTTGCACCGGCGCCGGAGCGGGAGAACCTTTTAACTCTCATGGAATACCAGCGCCAGGTGGCCGTAGGCAACACGATGCTGGAAACGGTCTTCGATCTCGCAGGGGAGTATGAGCTCCACCGGTTGATCGTGACGGACCCGGACGATGATGGGCTCCGGCTTGCGTTATCTCACCTTGACCCGGACCAGGTGATCGCCGGAGGTTATTGCACGGATGCGTGCGACACGTACTGGAAAGAACTCGTGAAGAGTGCGGTGTACGTGAAATGAAGGACATCGCCATTCCGGGCATGCATATCAGGCCTTCCCGCCATTCAACCCGTTATGGTTCCCTGTATTAATTGCAAATGTGTCGATTGGGGCCCTCAACTCTTTTGTATCCCCTAAGACCCCACCTCTCTTTCAACCCCGCGAAGAGATACTCCCGGGATTTGAGGCTGCATCGGATATCTGCCATAACGAACGTATCCGGTCTTTTAGAGGACGAGACCGGCTGACCCGGGTTTCCATGAAAGAGGCGTGCAGCTGAATACCTGAAGGGCACCCTTCACGCCATCGCCATGGAGCAAGCATTAATAACAAGAGATAAAAGCATTGGTACAGTGGAAAAGAGGGATTATATGCAGCACACATGTCTCATGGCATCCCCGGGAAAAAGTGCGTCGGGCGGATCAGCATGAAAACAAAACCTGTGTTTTGGATACTTCCTGTCCTTGTTACCGTCGTATTTCTCATCAGCCCTGTCGTTGCGGCTGTACCTGTGGCATCGTTCATATCAAATGCGAGCCCAGGAACCATCCCGCTCACGGTACAGTTCATGGACACTTCCCTGAATACGCCGACTTCGTGGACATGGCTGTTCGGTGATGGCGGAATTTCCTCCAGTCAGGATCCGACCCATACCTACACAACTGCCGGAACCTATACCGTTACACTTATTGCAACAAACTCTGCAGGCAGCAACACTCTTACAGATGCTGGATATATTACCGTAACAAAGGCTTCATCCGTGCCCATCGTTTCCTTCTTGACGAATATCACATCAGGGTCAGTACCTCTTACTATTCAATTCGTGGACTCCTCGACCAACTCCCCGACTTCATGGGTATGGTCCTTTGGGGATGGGGGAGTCTCCACAAGTCCCAACCCGGTACATACCTATACAACTCAGGGTCCGTATACCGTCACACTCACTGCAACAAACTCTGCGGGCAGCAACACTACTTCGCTGACCAATTATATTACCGTAAACCAGGTAACGGTCACCCCGACAGCACTTTTTAAATCGACGGTAACGTCAGGATACGAGCCACTGGCCGTCCAGTTCGTGGATGCTTCAACCAACTCCCCGACTTCGTGGGTATGGTCCTTCGGGGATGGCAGCACCTCTACGCTCCAGAACCCGGCGCATACGTATACCGCTGCCGGGACCTATGCGGTCACGCTCACTGCCACTAACGCCGTGGGCAGCAATACTGTCACCCAGCCCGGGTATATCACCGTGAATGCTGCAGTCCCCGTCTCATCATTTACCGCAAACATGACTTCCGGCGCCAAACCCCTGACCGTCCAGTTCATCGATACCTCAAACAACACCCCTACGGCATGGTACTGGACCTTCGGGGATGGCGGAACTTCCACGAGCGAGAATCCGGTGTATACGTTTTCCTCTGTCGGGTCCTTCGCAGTTTCTCTCGGAGCGACGAACACTGCAGGGAGTAACACAACTACAGTCCCGGCATACATCAACGTGACCAATGCCGCATCCCCCCCCATCACCTCGTTCAGCTCGGACATACAATCAGGAACCGCTCCGCTCACCGTCCGGTTCACCGATACATCAGGTAATTCTCCGACCGGCTGGCAGTGGTCGTTTGGCGACGGGGCACAGAGTACCGATCAGAACCCGTCACATACGTACACCCGGGGCGGCACCTACTCGGTCATCCTGACGGCAGTAAACTCTGGCGGCGACAATACCACGACCATGCCGGGTTTTATCACTGTTTCTGCACCAGTAATTACGACACTGCCAACCCAGGTCGTTACAACGGTACCTATGACGACAGAACAGCAGACGGAGACGCAGTCCGCTGCCGGGACAACAGCCCCGCCGGGATCCGGGGGATCATCCTCATGGACACTTCCCTTTATCGGCGTGGTGATCCTGGCACTTATTGTCATTGCACTTCTTCTTCATGCAGGAGGACGATCCGGTGGCAGGAGAAGATCCCGTGGCGGGGACCTTTAAGGAGAGGGTTCTCGCCGATCCCGTATACTTTTCCGCGGAACATGTTTCTCCTTTCCGGATGCCGCTGAAATGAGACCGGGCAGGACCCCGTCCCTCATCCCATCTTTTCCCGGCCGATGCACGCGAAATCGATAAACCCGTTGTAGGGGTCGGTTTTTAAGAGCCGGACACGCACTTTCTGGCCAACCAAAAGCCCCTGCTCTCCCTTCACGATCCGTCCTTCTGCCGGCGGTACCAGAAGCCTGACATACGTCCCCTTATCCGCGGCGCCGGTCACCAGGGCGTCGAAGGCCTTGCCAATGCTGTCCTCGAGCAGCAGGGCAGCAACGGATTTCCGCATAAACCGTTTGACCTTCTTCGACGCTTTCTCCCGGTCTGTCAGCCACATGGCCCGTTCGGAGAGGTCTGCGGAAGAATAAGGACCGGGTTTTCCCATCAGGATCGCTTTAGCCTGGCGCTGGTTGATGATATCCACGTAGCGCCGGTTCGGTGCCGTCGCATGGGTATAATCGATCACCGCGAGGGCAAAATGACCTGTTGGCGTGGCACCCGGTTCAAGCATCATGTACTCACCTGGCCCCATCAGTTTTATAACGGCAAGGGAAAGGTCGGGGAAATGGAGAGGATCGGCGGTTTTTTCCTTCATGAGGAACTTTGCCAGCGCTTTTGCATCCGGCATCTCCGGCAACGTCTCCCCGAGGGTAGCAGCGGCAAGTATGATGCCTGCCCAGTTCCTCGGCGTCTTTACAACCCTCTGGATCATCGGCACACCGGCAGCGCCCAGCCGGGCAACCATCGTCCCGTTTGCCGCAACCATGAACTCCTCGATCAGGGCCCGGGCCGGGTTCGGCGTCAGGGCAACAAGTCCCCTGACCTCACCGTTTTCCATAACCACTTCGGGCTCTATGGTATCAAACTCAAGTGCTCCCTCGTCACGGCGGTGTTTCCGCAGGAGTTTCGCTGCATCGTTCTGGAGGTGGAGCTGCTCTTCGAGACCCGGGACATCCTGTATACCGTTCGGGAGGGGACCGGTGCCCTCCAGCCACTCTCCCACGCTCTCGTACACGAGTTTTGCCTTGTTGCGGACCAGGGCCCGGTACACCTCGCCGGGAGAGAAACTCCCGTCGGGCCGGACCAGAAACTCGATGATAACGGCCGATCGGTCCTTATCCTGAAGGAGCGAGGTGATCCCGTGGGAGAGCCGGTCGGGCAGCATGGGAAAGGTAATGACACCGGTATAGACAGATGTCCCGTTGTGGGCCGCATACTCATCGGTGGGCGACTGTTTTTGTACATAGGAATCGACGTCAGCTATGGCAACCTGTACCCGGATCGTGCCGTCAGGAACGCGCTCGCAGTATTCCAGCTGGTCGAGATCCTGTGAATCGTGGTTGTCGATTGATGACCACAACAGCGTCCGGAGGTCGCGCATATCCTTGGGTATATCAACAAAAGTACGCTCCTGCATCGCGTTGACCTCATCCATCACAGGGGGAGGGAAACGGGGTTCAAAACCATATTTTTCCATCGCATGCCACGCGATGGTTCTGAGATCGATATCATGGGGATGCGGCCGGTGGGTTTTCATTTCTATCGAGTGTAATTCTCACTTAAATGCATAAAAACTTCTGGAAGTACCCGTTTCATGGGATATCGGGGACAGCCTGCGCCTGAACAAGAAATTCCGTCCCTGATGACCTTTATTCACACAATGAATGGAAAAATACTTTTTTTTGCTCTGGAGAAATCATTAAGAATTACCTGACGCTCCAGGGGCTCCGCCCCGCCGCTCATGGCGCCCCGGTTCGCGATAGTGTCGTAGTACCTGTACACAAAAAGCAGAAGGAAATTTTTGTACAGGTAATACCGGGGCATCACATGCGCCATGCGCCCTCGAACGGGGGCAGGGTTGGCTCGAAGGGGGCAATAATATCTCATGAAATAGGTTTTCTCCAGAGCACTTTTTTCAGGTTGGTTCGTTTACGCTCCGGGGGTAACCTCGACACTCTCGCCGGGTTTGAGGATCTTAACCGTGAGATCCGTTGTCCGTTCGACAGCTGTTTTGAACGGCACCGGGTCTGCCGCGATCCGGTCCCAGGTATTGTAGTGGATAGGTATCACGGTCTTTGCACCGACAAAGTTCGCGGCCATCATCGCTTCCCTCGTCCCCATCGTGTACCTCCCGCCAATGGGAAGGAGGGCAACATCAGGATGGTAGAGATCGCCTATCAGGTTCATGTCAGAGAAAAGAGCGGTATCCCCTGCATGGTACACGCAGACGCCATCCATCCGGACCACAAAACCCACTGCCATCCCGGCATTTCCCGCCACGGTGGTATCATCGATCCGCGATGAATGCAGCGCCGGCGTCATGGTGATCGTGATATTGTCAAGGGTGATCGTCCCGCCGATGTTCATTCCCTCTGCAGGGACACCCTTTTCCTGGAGATACTGCGCGATCTCGCTAATGGCAACCGTCTTTTTCATGAGTGCGACGGTCTCGCCCATGTGGTCGTAGTGCCCATGAGTGACCAGTACGAGGTCCGGGTCTGTCCAGCCAACACTGCCCTCTGGTGTGAAGGGATCGATGAGGACTTTTTTTGTCCCGGTGAGCAGCGTGCAGGAATGGCCGAGCCAGGTTAGTTGCATATATGCTGATGGGGATTAGGCAGGGATGAACATTATCGTATTGACCGGATACGAAGGGAGGCAAGACCAGTTCAGGAAACAGATTTAGTCGTAAAAAGAGAGATTCCGGGATGCAACACGAGCAGCCTTTATGTTACATCGATCAGTTCCGCTTCAGTAATATCGATGGATTCACCCAGGGTGTCTGACGTGGCGCTCCGGGTCATCTGCTCGGAGAGATCGCGGTCTTCCATTACATCCCGGATCCGGTGGATGTAGGGATCGATGGTAGGGTCTTCCTGTTCCTCGATTACATGCCGGTATTCCCGCAAGGTAGACGGGCTCACACCGATCTCATCGGAGACTTCCTTCATCGTCTTGCCCGATGCGACGAGCTCTTCCATCTTTGCCTTGTCAAACGGCATCCTGAAGTCAAGCTCACGGAATAACTTGAGCCTGACCCTTGCCCGGGCGACAGTCTTACTGAGTTTTTCATCACCGAGCTCACGGGCGATCTCGGTGTCGTTCTTTCCGGCGTAAAACGAGGTAACAAGTTTGGCAAGCTGGATCGGCTTGAGCGAAGTCTTGAAGATTCCCTGCTCGATGATCTCCCGCATCACCAGCGCGACCTCGCGTTCAATTGCATCGCTGTCCCTGAGGGTGCCATGAATGTTCTTCATCGGCTCGACAATCTTTGTCTTGCCGGACATGGTGCTGAAAAGTTCCAGCAGCTGTGTTTTCCGTTTGTCTTCCGTCATTGCATACCCCGTCTTGGGATTAGGATATACAATACTTCGTCAACTATTTAATCCTATCTTTACTGTTCTTTTGACCAGAAACCTTTTATTTGACTCTGGATAGCACATCCCGCGACCCATTGTTTTTCAACAGAAAATCAGTCTCCGGGCCCGGGCTGTTCCGGGTAACCCGGTTTCCCTCCGGGTACCACAAAAACGGGAACGGTCACGGGCAGCCACGGGACACGGACACGAGCCTTTTTGTCGGGAGTCGTGTAACTGTATAAGAGACGAATTATCAGGGATTCTCCATGAGCGATGTTTTTGAGAATGTGATGGATCTGGCCAAGCGCCGCGGGTTTATCTGGCCTACCTCGGAGTGTTACGGGGCGGTGGCCGGTTTTATCGATTACGGCCCGCTCGGCGCGATGATGAAGCGGCGGATCGAGAATATCTGGCGGCATTTTTACGTTGTCCAGGAAGGCTATTACGAGATCGAATGCCCGACAATCGCACAGGAAGCGGTCTTTATCGCGTCCGGGCACGTGAAAGGGTTCTCCGACAAGATGTGCCAGTGCCCGCACTGCAAGGAATACCTGCGGGCCGACCACGTGGCCGATGGCGGCGGGGTGTGCGGGGCAGCGACGATGGATAACGAGACCCTTGCCGCTGCCATTGCCACCTGCACGTGCCCTGCCTGCGGGGAAGTGCTCGGGAACGTCGAAGTCTACAATTTTAACCTGATGTTCCAGACCTCGATCGGGCCCGGGTCCCAGAGGGTCGGCTACCTGCGCCCCGAGACAGCACAGGGGATGTTCGTGGACTTTGCCCGGCTCCTCCGGTTCTACCGGGACAAGCTGCCCTTTGGCGCGGTACAGATCGGCAAGTCCTACCGGAACGAGATCTCGCCCCGGCAGGGTATGATCCGGCTCCGGGAATTCACGCAGGCGGAAGCCGAGATCTTCGTCCACCCAAACGAGAAGAACCACCACCCGGCATTCAGGAGATACACCAATTACCGGATGCCCCTCCTGACGTACGCCCACCAGCAGAAATGCGAACCTGCGGTCGGGATGTCGATGCGGGAAGCCGTGGATAAGGGCGTCATCGCAAACGAGTACGTCGCCTACTACGTTGCCCTCACCCACGAACTGCTGGTAACGGTCGGGATCCGGCCGGACCGGCTCCGGTTCCGCCAGCACCTTCCCGACGAGCGGGCACATTATGCGACCGACTGCTGGGATGCAGAGGTGTACTCGGAGCGTTTCGGCTGGGTCGAGACCGTCGGGATTGCCGACCGGACGAATTACGATCTCAATGCCCACGCAAAGCAGAGCGGGACGTCCATGACGGTCTTCATCCAGTACGACACGCCAAAGAAGGTGGAACGCCGGCGCATCATCCCGAACATGGGGGTACTCGGGAAGCAGTACCGGCAGAAGGCAAAGGCGATCTTTGCGGCCCTTGAAACCGCGACACCGACTCCCGAAGGGGCCGATGTCACCGTTGACGGCGAGACGATTCATATTCCCGCTGATCTCTTTGAAGTCCGGGATGAAGTTGTGGATGTCCGGGGCGAAGAGGTCGTGCCCCACGTGATCGAGCCCTCGTACGGGATCGACCGGATGTGCTACGCGGTGCTCGAACAGGCCTATGACGAGGACACCGCTGACGGCGAGAAACGCACGGTGCTCCGGCTCTCCCCGCAGGTCGCTCCCGTGCAGGTTGCGGTCTTCCCGCTCATGACCCGGGACGGGCTTGATACGATCGCCGGTGAGATCACAACTACGCTCCAGAAACGCGGCATCCTTGCTGAATACGACGACTCCGGTGCCATCGGCCGCCGGTACCGCAGGCAGGACGAGATCGGCACCCCGTTTGCAATCACGGTCGATTACGAATCAAAGGAAACGCACACGGTCACCGTCCGGGACCGGGACAGCATGAAGCAGGTAAGGATCGCCATCGACAAACTCCCCGAAGTCATCCAAAATCTTGTAAACGGGAGCATGAAGTTTGCGGCACTGCTTTGAAGTGTTCTTTTACATCTTCACATTTTTTACAACGGGTTCTTAAAGGGAATTATCTGTATCTCCCCCCATTTGCGATGCCCTGCCGCCGCCCCGAAGGGCGCCCCGCGGCGGCTTCAATTACCAGCCCTCCCCTATCCAGAAAAAAAGTAATCTGCCCAGCGAGGGCCCGACGAGGCGCCCGAGCGACCCCCGAAGGGGGTGGGAAGAATCGTAATAAAAAGGATTTTTTTATATCGGTTTATTTAGTCTTTTGTTTTTTTATACAGCGTTCAATTCGTTTATCCCAATCGCCCATCCATCCCTGTCCCTCTGCCTGCTTTGCAAGATGGATAACCTCTTCATAATTTTTCTGTTTCTCTAAAATAATACACAGCTGATTGTATCCAACATGCGAGGGTAACGGACTCTCAGGATATTCTCTTAAAAAGGCTCTTTTTGCTGAGGGGGCTATACTGATCAATTCTTTACACGCTTCAATTGTCGCAGGTAATGCGGATGCATCTGTGTCCCTGTTTCGATAAAGGTTTTGAATTTTAGTGGATAAGAAAAAGTGTCTGTCCATAACGGAACCTTTTGCTGTGGACTTACTTTCAATGTGTTTAATAATTTTTGAACTAATTTTTGAGTATTCCGGTTTTTTAAACCAGCCCAATAGCCCTGTCAAAAAAGCAACAGTTGTTTGACTAGAATACGTAATTTTCCCGTCAATCAAAGAATTTTTTGAAAACCCGAATGGACGATAAACAGAAAGAATTGTCGCTCTCTCCTCTGATAATAACTCATTCATCCACCAGGTTTCAAGGCCAAAATAAGCAATTTCACCGCCAATTTTTGTATTATTTGTTGTTTTTCCTTTGTCTGAATTATTTACAAGATTCGGTTTATCTATTAGGGATTGTTTCTGATTGCATTCATCGCAAATCGATCTGAACAAACCAGTGAAAAAAGAAAGTGGTTTGCCACACTGTATGCAAAATTTAGTCATATGTTTTAATCATTACAGATGATTAATAAAAATTTTCAAAATGATTCCTCTCCCGTTTTGATTTCCACCCTTCCCTATATTACCCGGCGAGATCAAATCCTCATCAGAAATATGACCTTCATCAGCCATCCCCTCATCCGTCCCGACAGCATTGAGTCGCGCGAGTACCAGCTCGCGATCGCGATGAAGGCGCTGGATGCAAATACGATGGTAATCCTCCCGACCGGCCTCGGGAAGACCGCGGTCGCCCTGATTGTCGCCGCCTCCCGGCTCTACAACGAAAAAGGACGGGTGCTGATGCTTGCCCCGACAAAACCCCTCGTGGAGCAGCACCTCAGATTTTTTGAGAAGTTCCTGGTTGCAACGAGCCCGGCCGGTCCAGATGTATCACCATTTGCGATGTTTACCGGTGAATCTCCGCCCGCGGAACGTACTGCCGACTGGGAGCGGGCGCAGGTTATTTTTGCGACGCCACAGGTAATAAAAAACGATCTTATCGCAGGGCGCTATACTTTACAGGACGTGACGCTCATGATTGTCGACGAGTGTCACCGGGCGGTGGGCAACTACGCGTACGTGTTCCTGGCCCGGCGGTATCACGACACTGCCGACAAGCCCCTGATCCTTGCGATGACTGCGTCGCCCGGAAGTGCCGAGGAGAAAGTGCATGAGGTCTGCGCAAATCTCGGCATCATCCAGATCGAGAACCGGACCGAGAACGACCCCGATGTCAGGCCCTACGTCCACGAGCGGGACGTCGAGATACGCCAGATCGATCTCCCGGGGGAGCTGAAACAGGCCATCCATGCGATTCACACCCTGATCGACGACCGGCTCGCGCTCCTTGCCTCGCTTGGTTTTACCGTCCCGAAAAGGGACCACCTTTCGATGAAGGAACTTGCCGGCATCAACGCCCAGATCCAGCAGAGGATCCAGAACCGCGACCCGGCGGGATACTCGGCTGCCTCGGTCTACGCGGAGTGCATGAAACTCAGGCATGCCGTGACCCTTGCCGAATCGCAGGGGAGCGAAGTGTTCAAGGGCTACGTGGCAAAACTGGTCGCTGAAGGGATGAGCGCGGGGGGCAGCAAAGCGAGCCAGCGGCTGAGTAAGGATCCAATCTTTCGCGGGCTCTTTAACCAGACGCTTGGCTGGACAACGGAGCTGCACCCCAAACCCGCAATTGTCCTTTCTCTTGTCCGGGAGCAGCTCGAAAACCACCCTGACAGCCGGATTATTATCTTTGCTACCTTCAGGGATAGCGTGCAGCTCCTCGTGGACTACCTTTCCCATAACGGGATCGCCTGCGAGAGGTTTGTGGGACAGGCAACAAAAGATGCGGAAAAAGGGCTCTCTCAGAAGAAACAGATCGCCGCTCTCACCCGGTTCCGGGAAGGGGACTTCAAGGTGCTTGTTGCGACCTCGGTCGGGGAGGAGGGCCTTGACGTCCCCTCGACCGACATGGTAATCTTCTACGAGGCAGTGCCGTCCGAGATCCGGTCTATCCAGCGCAAAGGACGTACCGGGCGATCTGCCGCAGGAAGGGTCGTTGTGCTTGTGACAAAGGGCACATCGGACGAGGTATACCGGTACGTAAGCCAGTCAAAGGAACGCCGGATGCAAAAGAGCATGCACCAGATGGGCGGCCACCCGGTCCCGCCTCCAAAGCCCGTGGAAGCAGAACAGGCGCTCATCGAAGAGTTTACCCCGCAGGGCCCGGCGATCCGCATCGATGACCGCGAGACCTCGTCAAAGGTGGTTGAGGTATTATCCGAACTGGGGGCGGCAATCCGGCTCGAACGCCTGCCGCAGGGAGATTACGCCATCGGCGACCGTATCCTTGTCGAACGCAAGACTGCCCGGGACTTTGTCGACACCCTCATCAACCGCGACCTGCTCGGGCAGGCAAAGGCGCTTGCCGATGCGGTGCCCCGGCCCATTCTCGTGGTTGAAGGCGGCGATATCTACTCCCAGAGGGACATGAACCCGAATGCGCTCAGGGGGGTGCTGGCCGCGCTCACCGTCGATTTGGGTATCACGCTTCTCTTCACGAGGGACGAGCAGGATACCGCCCAGATGCTTTTTGTGATCGCACGACGCGAAGAGGGGGAGCGGGGGGAACGAAAAGTCCACCCGCACAAGTCATTCAGGTCTCTCAAAGAGGAGCAGGAGTATATTGTCTCCGCGTTCCCCGATATCGGCATGAAAAATGCCCGGTTTCTCCTGGCACATTTTGGATCTATTCAGGGGATTGCGAATGCCACGCTGGAGGAACTTGTTGCGGTAAAGGGAATCGGGGAGAAAACGGGCGGGAAGATCTTCGAGCTGTGCCGGAGGAAGTACGGGTGAAGGTATTTTCATAATTTTGATTATTCTTCAATACTCTCGGACACTGAATTTAGATGTAAAAATCGTTTGATTTTCCGATTTGTTTCTTCAATAACTGAGTTGATTTCTAGATAAAATCTTAGTCCTATAGCGGAGATGATAATTATAATACAAATTGTAAAACATTGACTCAGTGGATTAAGTAATATTACAAAAGAATAAACTAGTGCGCCTATAATGGCCCACATTAAAAAACAAACAAATACAAATCCAAAAATTATTACGATATTTTTCAGAGTGAAAGCATCTTTAATTTCATCTACCGGACTTTCAATTTTAAAATCTTCAATATTATCAAATTCGGGATTTGGAAGAATTTGTCTGATTGTATCTTTCATGACAAACTCGATACGATCATTTTCAAAAAGAATTGTGTAATAATCTATTGATTCAGACAAAATGAACACATTGTTATCCGAAAGTGATGAGTGTTTATAGGTAAGATTCATCATTTTCTTTGGTGCAAGTCGTATTGAGGAGTAAATGAGACTTAAATAAATAAGTGTACCTTCGATTACGAATAATGAAAATATGTTTAAATTGTATTTTATCCAAATAAAAAGTGTAAAGAGACTTAAAATGAAAATAAGTAAAACACAAATATCAAAAAGTTCCCAACAAAAGGAAATTTGATCCTTGATCCCATAGTTTCTTGGGAAGTGACTCCGATATTTTTGGATATGATTAATCTTTATCAATCCATCATATGTTAAGACCTTTTTCAAGAATTCCGTGTATAAAAATAAACATATCATTAAAACAATAAAAAAAATTGCTGAAAGATACAATTCAAATTGTGTATATTCAAATCCATGAGCAATAAATGCTAAAAAATAAAGTATAGTCAAACTTGAAAAGAATATATACGGTAATGCGCTGGAAAATTTGGAATCTTGTCCATCCAAAGAGAAAATTGCAAATCCTTTCTTTTGAATAAGATCAAAAAAATAACAATAAAGAAAAAATGAACCAGCAAGAGCAAACAATACGCCAAGATTCTCAATTTTTATTCCCTCATCCCCTGAGAATATCCCTAGACTATTCAAAATGTATCTCGTATTAAATTCATTCAGAGTTGAATCAAAATTTGTTGTGAAGAAAAATCCCACTATTCCTAAAAAAACGAAAAAGATCGGACTAAAAAGCCATAGGATTATTGCAATATTGTAAAAAGGATCGTATTGCCTACTATTACGAGTCACACGTATCAAATGAATTACTCATTGGTTGATAAATATACCTTTTGAAATATGAAAATTCGGGTGTCGGAACATTCGAAGGTTAAGAACTATTGTGTAATAGGATGCCTTGCCGCCGCCCCGAAGGGCACCCCGCGGCGGCCTCAATTACCTTTCTCCCGGATTAGGTAATCTGCCCCGCCGTGCCCCGGAGGGCCCCTGAGGCGGGGAGCCCTCGTTAGGGGAATCACTCAGTACTATCCTTTGAGATAATCTCATTCACCCCAGCGCCGGCACCGAGTCCGCCCATGCCTCTACCCGTTTCCGGATCCCGTCATCGGAATAAGAAGAGACGGTAATCCGGTTCCGGGCGAGGCTCAGGTAATAGAACTCGTCGCCCGGATCATGGCACTTCAGCATGACCGAGAAGAGGTCGGCATCCGGCATATGCCGGGCGGTCCCGCGGTGCGACATGCAGTTAGCCACATTGGAGATAACGGCAGCGATCCCGGTCTGGTACCCTTCGACTGAATCGTACATGTCAAGACCGGTGCCGATCCGCTTCTTCTTTGCATTCAGGTACACGAACTTGGCGGTGTACATCTCCCGGACTTTCTGGACCGGGAGATAGTGTTTCCGGGCTGACCAGTATGATGTGCAGCCGAGCGGGTTTTTCATTATGAGATCGTTGACAATCCCATTGAACTGTCCGATATCAGCAATCGGCTTTTTCAGGGAGCGGTACGCGCTTTTTGTTCCGGGCTTTCGTTTGAAATCCGCCATAACGTCCTCGGTTTTGCCTCGTGATGCAGGCCTGCTGTCAGGAAGATCGACCGGGTCTGATAAATCCTTGGTGGTCGTCAGAGGGGGGTCGGGCAGGGGAAAAGTGTACCGGGAGGGGAGATGGTCACGCAGGGGATTATCTCCGGGACTGCGCCAATTTTTCAACGAGAAATGAGGTGTCTGTTCTCCGTTTTGGCAGGGATTTTCGCGTGTCCCGGGTCCATCCTATCACACAAATACATGGTCCGACCCCCCACCAGGATTTACAATTCCTGACCATTGTTTCCTAGGATATGCAGATTTTACGATGTTAATTTTTGTGAATGGAGAAATCCTGCGCTCAATAATAGTATAGGGGGTCGGACAGGGGAAAAGTGTATTTCGCGCCGGAGTTTTTGCGTACCTGGCCCGTGTGCCCCATACCCCTCAGCGCTGGGGCTCGCACAGATCTCTTTTAAGAACAGATCCCGGGGCAAACCGGTTAAAAAAAGAGTATTTTAAAAAATTATCCGCTTACAACCGGCACAGAATCTCAAGCGCTTCCGTCCCGATCTTCACGGCATCCATGAACGCGAGGCAGCGATCAGGATCGTCATCGTTTTTTATACGCTGGCAGAGGACGAGGATCGTCCCGGAGAGCTCACGGGACAGCAGCTCTGCTTCAGGGGAGAGAGGAGAGGACGGGGCAGGGATTGCAGGTGGTGCGCCTACTCCCCGTGTTGACGGGGACGCTGCGGGAGGTGCAGCCTCCGGGGATACCGGTGCAGTTACGGCCGGTTTTTTCTCGGCGCAGACCGCACAGAAGGTCTTCTTTTTGTACTCAAAGAGCGGGCAGCCACACGTGGGGCAGACTTTCTCGAGCATCTTTCCTCCCTTAAGAAGATACTCAGCCATGATCTCGTCATCTTTCTTTCCGGGCATACTTCACCGTCTGGGTAATATTCAAACTATATATGCGAGTTCTACGTATTAACTACAGGTACGCGGTAGGTGATACCATGCCAAATCCCGAAAAAACAATGGAAAACTGTGTCCTGATGCTGCAGCACATTCAGGAAGACAGCACTATTCCCCGGAACATCCGGCGCGTTGCTGATGAGACCCGGACGCTGCTCTCCAACAATAACAAGGCCATGGGCTTGCGCGCTGCGGAAGCAATCTCAAAAATTGATGAAATCTCAAACGATCCAAACATGCCTATCCACGCACGGACGCGGATCTGGGAACTGGTCTCCCAGCTCGAAACCATTCCGCTGGACTAGGCCTGAAGGTGCCTTTTTTACCCATTCCATTTCACCCTTTTTCCGGCATTTATCATACCGCCTGATGGAGAGGGCCCGGATAGCGGCACCGGATGAGCATGCAGGTGATCTGCAATTCCCGGCCCTGCCTCAAGTGCAGGCTCACCCGCTTTTCCCCGGGCCAGATAAAGAACGGGTTACGGGTGCCCGGCTTTCAGCAGGGTATGGACACAATACCCCAGAGCAATGCCGGCAAGACCGTAAACGACAAGGATCACGCCGACAAAGAGGAGAAGCAGCTTGATACCGACGACAGGCATGAAGCAGATCAAAAGCCCGATAATGATCGAGAGAACGCCCTGCAGGGCAAAGAGACCACGGTGCGCCATATACGGTTCGCCGACTGCGAGTACCAGCCCGATAAGACCTCCAAGAAAAAGGCCGATGCCGGCGATGAGGAAAATGACCATTCCCATGACTATAGGATGGATGATCGTGGCGATCCCAAAGAAAAACCCGAAAATTGCAAGGACGGAAAGAAGCAGCGAGGTTTTCCAGCCTCCCGGTGAGAGTGCGGAGAGCATGATTGCAGCAAACGAGAGCACGAGGATGAGAATCCCGATGAGTTCAACGAGCACCGTGGCAGATATCCCCGGGAAGAGTACGACAAGAAGCCCGAATATCACCGAGAGTACTCCAAGAAGAACAAGCGAGATCCATTTGATACCGGCGACATTTTCAACAGGAATTGCGTTCGGGGCCATAGATAACAATAACCCCGTTCGTCAGTGCCATTGATAAATATTTTTGTATATTGCCCTTCATTCGTCACGGGAGACGGGAATATCTTGCCCCTGGGGAGCCGCAGGACATGAAAATAAAAACCTCAATACATGCCTGCCGGACCAGGCTCGGTATATGCTCAAAGGACGGGATATTCCTGGAATGGGGTGGTGAGACGGGAACAGGAGTCACTTCGTGAAACGGTCAAAAATGGTATTTTTCCCGGATCCTTCCCCAGAGACAAAAAACCCGGGTTATGCAACCGTATGCGAAACGGATGGTATGCTGATCTGATCATTGAAGGTGGCCTGGTAGCCGTCCGGGAAGGTGATCGTGGTCATCTGCGGAGTCAGGTCGGGGGAGATAAGCGGCGCAAACCAGTACTGCTTCATAACCTCTTCCGCATGGGCAAATGAGAACGCGGGCGTGGCCATCGTGGTTATGCCACCGGATTGCGTGACCTGAGCAAAGGATGAAATAATTACTTCTGCCGAGGAGCTGTCTGCCCGAACTACCGTGACCGGCTCGTTAAGATTTTCCTGAAGGGCATTCTGGAGTTCTGACGCGGGATTTGCAACATGGAAAAAGATTGCTGCCTGTTCGACAAACGTGAGATCGTACTGCATGTCAACCTGCGCGTCGCCATTCCCGTTCAGGGTAATAGTGAGCGTCTTCGCGGTGAACGCCTGTGCAGGCATAACAGCAAAGAACAGGATGCAGAGGCTTCCTAAGAGAAGATAGCTGAACTTCATACGTGTCAGGTTTACATTACATTTGTATCTATATACGTTTGTTTATACCCGCACACCACGTCGCGCCGTGAAAACCTGTACTGCGATGAAAATGAGATGGGCAGTTTAGAGAGCACCATGAGTTGCTGCTGCGACATCGGTCTGTGGGAATAACAGGTACGAAATAATGGGGATCGTACAGGACAGATATGGCATTCTCTTGAAAAAAACGTCCGTAAAAACCTTCGGTACCGGCTTCCCGCACCAGTACTTTCGTTAAAGGTGGAACTCGCTCAGACTGATTCGGCGATCTTCACGAGCTCGTCAAAATGCCGGCTCTTCTTAAAGAGCCACCAGGTAAAACGCTCGACGACGGTAAAGGAAAAACTTCCCCCCGCCGCGTTCGGGTGCCCGCCGCCCCCGAATTGCCGTGCGATCAGGTGGCTGATCGGCGGCACCGACCGGAGCGAGAACTTGCCGTCTTTCCCGATGATCACCTCGATATCGGTGTTCTTTTTCCCCCGGATGAAATGAGCCGTCTCGCTCGGGTACCCGTAGAGAGGGGCAAACGCGATCCGGTACTTCTTGCCGAGGAATGTGGTATGGTGGAGGCTCCGGTCCATCATCGTATCCATCTCGGCCCTGATCTCCACGTACTCCGCCTCGATCTGTGCGTCGGAAAAAATTCCCGCAACAAGGCAGTCGCGGACGTGCTCCCGGTTTTTCTTTCTCTGGAGCACCAGCCCGAGAACAGCGGAGCGGGGATCGGCATGTTTCCAGAGGTCGTAATCGCAGACCACCCGGGCAACCTCGGCTGCCACCGGGTTCTCCGGGGCAAGGTCCCGTGCGACGATCCCGGTCGCACAGACTTCCGTATCTATATGGAGGAGGGAGACCTCTTTTTTAATTGCTGCCATCTCCTCCTCGCGCCAGCGGTGGTGATCCCGCCACTCGACCACCCAGCCATTTACCCGTGCCTTTCCGGCAACGGCTTCGGCGTCCCGCTGGCAGCCGAGATCCGATATCGAGAGCAGGTCGCCTTTCCCGGGGCAGGACGCGATAAGGGAGAAGAGGCCGGCAAACTTTCCCACCGAACTCCAGACCGTGAATACGCCATCCTTCCCGAACCTCATCCGGTGGATCGCATCTGATCCGACCGCATCGAGATCGTTGTGCGTCAGGTGGACGACGTGGGCGGTGCGCGAGGCAATGGCACTGGCAAGACCGGCGGTGTCATCCGCACGCCGGGGGGAAGGAAGCATCAGGTTAATACTGGCATGGCAGGACATAAATAAGAGCGGTCAGGGGGTCACATCACCCTGTCGAGCGTATCATTTATTAATCACAACTGACAACAATTGTACTCCTGCCCTAGTAGCTCAGACTGGGAGAGCGCCAGACTGAAGATCTGGTTGTCCCCGGTTCAAATCCGGGCTGGGGCATTCGAACAGAGGGTTACGTTTTAATTTTATTTTCGGGCTTAAACTGCCCGTTTTTACCCTTTGGGTTTTTATGCATAAAAATGATTGTTGATACATCTCTGATCGTCATGCGCATTATTTCTCCCGGAGCCGGTGGTTCGGAGGCTGCCGGAAAAACCCTGCGGGAACCGGATGCATGGAACACGTACGGCGTCGGGATCCCTGCGATCCGGCGCGGACGAAAACATACAAAAATTCCTGCCTCTGGTCGGGGACGGCGCGAGCGACCCGCACAGCGATCACCCCCCTGCCTCTTCCGGATAACGGCGCCCGGGCGGGAGGCCGTCAGGAACCCCTCCCGGAACGTATAATTATTTTCATGCCGGTAACTGTACACCGGGTTTAGGTATCGGGGGTGTTTTCATGGACATTATGCTTGCCGTCGTCTGCGTCCTTGTCCTGTCCATCATCCTGCTGTACATCGGCCAGCGCTTCAGGCTGCCCAGTATCGTAAGTTTCCTGATTATCGGCATGCTGGCCGGGCCGTTCGGCTTTGCGCTTATTACCGACCAGACCGTTATCGGTACTATCGGCGAAATCGGGATAGTCCTTTTACTCTTTACCATCGGTCTTGAATTTTCGTTCCAGTCATTCCTCCGTTCGTGGCGTGCGGTCCTTATCGGGGGTATCGTCCAGGTCTGCACGACCATAGTCGCGATTACGCTTATCACGCTCGCGTTCCAGATGCCTTTTGCCGAGGCCCTGATCTTCGGCTTTATTGTCTCCCTTTCAAGTACTGCCATCGTCATGAAGATCCTCCAGGAGAAAGGCGAAGTCGACACGATCCAGGGAAGGACGCTTCTTGGGATCCTGATCTTCCAAGACCTTGCCATCATCCCGATGATACTCGTGCTGCCGCTCCTTGCCGGAACCGGGGGCAGCCTGGACCTCTCCGCAGTGCCATACCAGGTAACGAAAATGGCCCTGATCATCCTTGTGATCATCGTTCTCGGGTACTGGGTCATCCCCCGGCTGCTTTTCAGGGTGGCAAAGGAGCGCAGCCGCGAGCTCTTCCTCTTTACGATAGCCGGCATCTGCGTTGTCATTGCCTGGCTCACCAATGAGGCCGGCCTGTCGTTCACGCTGGGCGCGTTCATCGGCGGCCTGATTATCGGGGGGTCGGATTACAATATCGATGCTCTGGGCCATATCATCCCCTTCCGCGATGTCTTTGCCGCCATCTTCTTCCTTTCTATCGGCATGCTCCTCAACACGGCGACGGTTCTTGACAATTTCGGCTATGTTGCCCTGATCATCCTGGGTATTTTCGTTGTCAAGATCCTGACCGGTGCCTTTTCCGCAGCGGTGCTCGGCATGCAGACACGGGTCTGTGTCTTCTGCGGTCTTGCACTCGCCCAGATCGGGGAATTCTCGTTCGTGCTCGCGAAAAGCGGCCTCGATGCCGGTGTTATCCAGGTGCCGGTCTACCAGCTCTTCCTTGCCGGGGCTGTTGTCACCATGGCGTTCACCCCGTTTGTCATGGGTGCCTCGCCTGCTGTTGTCGACCTGCTCTACCGGCTGTTCCCGAACAGGATCGCACGGGAAATTACCCTCCGGCCGGGTGAAACTACCCCCGATGCGGGGCTCTCAGACCACATTGTCATCGCCGGGTACGGGATCACCGGGAAGAGCGTGGCCCGGGCAGCAACCCTCGCTGGTATCCCTTACATGGTCATCGAGCTCAATCCCGAGATCATCCGGGAGGAGCGATCCCAGTACCGGCCCAATTTCATCTTCGGGGACGCCGTGCAGGAGGAAGTGCTCGAACATGCAGGCATACGGCAGGCCCGGACCCTCGTGGTGGCAGTCTCCGAAGAGGAGGCAATCCCCCGTATCATCCATACGGCCCGGCAGCTTGCGCCCGGCGTGCATATCCTCGCGCGGACACGGCATGTCAGGAATGCACAAAACCTTCTCGATCTCGGTGCAGACGAGGTCATTTCCGAGGAGTTTGAATCTGCCCTCGAAATATTCACCCGCGCCCTGAAGCGCTACCAGATCCCGGACGAGGAGGTGGCACGGATCATCGAACGGTCAAAACGCCTGGGTAATGCCCTGTTCACCCGTTGTACCGACCCGACCCAGCACCAGAGGGTACAGAATTTCGAGACGCTCTTTAAGGCAACGCATGTCCACACGGTGCGGGTGGAGGCGGGGTCTGCGGCTGAAGGAAAGGCTATCGCCGAACTGGGCCTGAAAGACCGGTTCGGTATCCGGGAATTCGGGTTCCGCCGGGGGTCGATGAGGTTTACCCAGCCTGACCCGTCCCTGCGTCTTGAAACAGGGGATACGCTGGTCTTTTTTATATCCGATGAGAAGGCAGGAAAAATTATCCCGCTGTTCTCTGCGGTGAAGTAATACCGCCGGGCACAAAGGAAAAGTTGACAGAATACGGGCGGCCGTCCGTTCTTTTATTTTAAAAAACCAGTCCTGCGCACTCCTCCACAAACCTGGAAACGGCCCGGCACCGGGTTCTTTCCCGGGCGACTTGTTTTAGGGAGGGGTATAAAAATCACAACGACAAGAACACTATTTACATGCGCCCCTCAGTTGTTGTCAACGTGGCGATGAGTGCGGACGGGAAACTGTCGACCCGGGAACGCCGGCAGGTAAAGATCTCCGGCGCAGAGGACTTTGCCCGGGTCGACCGGCTCAAGGCGGACTGCGATGCGGTGATGGTCGGCATCGGGACGGTGCTCGCCGACGACCCCTCGCTCACGGTAAAAAACCCGGACCTGAAAAGCCGGCGGCGGCAGAAGGGAAAACCGGAGCACCCGGCACGGGTCGTCATCGACAGCCGGGCCCGGATCACTCCCGACGCCTCGATGCTCAACAAAGGCGACGGGCTGCGGGTGGTGGCGGTTGCAGGACGTGCGGACCCGGCCCGGGTGGACGTGCTCCGGAAAAAGGCGACGGTCATTGTCGCCGGGGAGGAGGAGGTCGACCTTTCCCGGGTGCTCGATGAACTCGGGGCGATGGGGATCCGGCGGCTCATGGTGGAGGGTGGAGGCACGCTGATCGCCGGGATGATCCGTGCCGGGCTTGTTGACGAGATCTACACCTTTATCGGTAACATCATCATCGGCGGAAAAGACGCGCCGACACTCGCGGACGGCCCGGGCTGGATAACGGAAGCCGATTTTGCCCGGCTCGTGCTCGTGGACTCGATAAAAATTGAGGACGGCATCCTCCTTCACTGGACGGTAAACCGGCAGTAACCAATTTTTCAGATTTTGAAGAAATCTTAAAGAGAATTACATCAACGCTCTTGGGGGCTGCGGCAATACTTGCCTTCGCCCCCGCCGCTGTGGCATCCCCCAGTTGCGATGATGATGTATTACCTGCACACAGATCTGCTCCCATACAGGTAATTCCGGGGGCATCGCATACGCCCCCGCCCCTGGGGGCAGGGCTGGCGTAAGGGGGGCAGCATAATTACAGAAGGAATTTATCAAAGAGCACTTTTTCCCGGCACTTTTCCCTCAACGGAGTGTTCCTTTGATGCCCGGTGCCAAGGCTCATGTGCCTGTATCGGGAAATAATCCACTACGTATATTGCGATCATTGTCCTTGCTGCCGTCTTCTGCCTCATCGCGGTACGGCAGGTGGGAAGGTTTACGCTCCGGATCTGGCAGGTCATGCTCGGGGGAGCGATAGCCGTCCTCCTTCTCGGCCAGATCGCGCCCGCCGTTGCCCTTGCCGCAATAAACATGGACGTGATGGTCTTTTTGTTCGGCATGTTTGTCGTGGGGGAAGCGCTCTCCCGGAGCGGGTACCTCGACTGGCTCTCCTCCCGGTTCTTCCGCCACGCTCATTCCCCGGGGCAGCTCCTCGCTCTTGTGATCTTCGGCTTCGGGATACTCTCGGCATTGTTGATGAACGACACGCTCGCGATCATCGGGACACCGCTCGTGCTCGGCCTTGCCGCACAATCACGGCTCCCGAAAAAGCTGCTGCTCTTTGCCCTCGCGTTTGCGATCACGACCGGCAGCGTGGCAAGCCCGATCGGGAACCCCCAGAACCTGCTCGTCGCCGTCAACAGTGGGATGACCGCACCGTTTGTCACATTCGCCGCCTGGCTCCTCCTCCCGACCATCGCGAGCCTCGCCGCCGCGTGGCTGGTGCTCCGCTTCTATTACCGTAAGGAGTTCTCCGCGTCCGCACCCGCCGCCTGCGAGCCGGAACCCACGACCGCTCCCGACCCGGCGCTCACCCGGATTGTCAAATGCTCGCTTGCGATCCTCATCGGCCTCGCCATTGCGAACATTGCCGGGTCGCTTGTCACCGGCGCCATCGTCATCCCCCTGCCGCTGATCGGCCTTGCCGCCGTCCTCCCCATTCTCATCTTCTCGGGAGAGAGGGTCGCGGTGCTCAAAGCGATCGACTGGTGCACGCTCGTCTTCTTTGCTGCGATGTTCGTTCTCATGGCCGCCGTCTGGCAGACCGGCTTCTTCCAGTCCCTTGCCGGTGTTGCGGGAGTCACCTCCGTTCCCGCGATCCTCGCAACGAGCGTCGTCATCAGCCAGTTCATCTCGAACGTGCCCTTTGTCGCCCTCTTCCAGCCGCTCATTATGCAGGCCGGGGGAACGACCGCACAGCTCATGGCGCTTGCCGCCGGGAGCACGATTGCCGGGAACTTCACGATCCTTGGCGCAGCGAGTAACGTGATCATTATCCAGCAGGCCGAGGCGAGAGGAGAGACGCTGACGTTCTGGGAGTTTGCGAAGATTGGGGTGCCGCTGACGGTGATCCAGGTTGGGATTTATGCGGTGTTTTTGGGGGTTTTTTAATGGAGAGTAATTCATTCAGAATTGTGATGAATTTCAAAAATGGACCATGTGGAACAAAACTTTACCAATGAAATTGTCGTACTTCATATACATCAGACATTTTTAGAAACGCAAGTTGGATGATTATTAACATATTTATAAGCAAGAATCAAATTACGTTTAATTATGATATTTGAAATAACTTCATTAATACTTGTAGCTATTTTTTTAATCGTTACATTTCCATTATATCCAATCTTCACTTACAGTTACATCTGGAATCAATCGCCACCTTTATTTTTAATTTTAACTTTATTGGGACTCTCGATAGGGTATTACTATTATAAGAAAACGAGAAAACCGGAAGAAAACAAAGCAAGAGAATTAAATTTAATTTCCAAAAGACGAACATATGTCATTTATTTTGAATTAATTGTGTTATTCTCTTTTATATGTTATAATATTCTGACTAATCCTACAATACAATCACAATTTTCGAATATCACCTCCTCGTCTAATTTAAGGGATTTTGTAATGTTTTCTAATAATGGTATTTCAATTTTTATTGGTGTCATTTCAATGATTATAGTATATTTGTACTTCTTTACGAATTTAAATAAAGCAAAATATTTTTCAGACAGTTCCGAATTACAAGAAAAATATGCTGAAGTTTTTTGGTCATTATTTATTAGGGTATAGTACCATTTTAACAACCAACTCGTAAAGTAAATTACGAGGAAGAAAGGGTAAAAATATTATGTCCAAAATGTGAGGCAAAAAAAGTTTACCTTCTTTCCAATGGGAAGAGGAAATGTTCC
>Ga0326728_10002746_pt1 | contig 57450 bp, 46 predicted proteins | sample MB3enrmetagenome_FD_207602 | JGI IMG/M metagenome (GOLD analysis project Ga0326728, IMG submission 207602) | Lab enriched peat soil microbial communities from McLean, Ithaca, NY, United States - MB31MN | ecosystem: Environmental > Terrestrial > Soil > Wetlands > Peat | place: USA: New York... | reverse complement strand
ATTATGATTAAGATTAGGATTAAGATTAAGAGGGGAAGCCAAAAATGTGAAATGCGCCCGTTCTACCTATGAGGGGATCAACAGGGTTGGCAGTGTCCTAATTTGTTGTAGCATCGGCGCTACGCGCCGATTTCGAGCCACAGGCTCGACACTACAAATTAGGACACTGCCAAAGGGTTGCATCGGTAGGCTGGGCGTGTTACACCATCCCATGAGGTTTGTCGGCTGCTGGTGGTTCTTCGCTCTCGTTCTGGCGGCGGCGGCCCAGGAAAGCAACATTGTTCAGCCACCGGCTCTTGTACCGAAGGAGGGCGTGCCGGCGGTTGGAACTAACCTGGCCCCGTGGTTGAACGGCCAGCCACCCTTGCTTTGGCGCGCACGTCTCGGAGTGGGCTATTCGGGAATGTTCGTCACGGAGGATCGGGTTTATACGCAAATGCAAACCCGGGCCGGACAATACGTGGTGTGCCTGGACCTCGATTCGGGCCGCCTGCTCTGGCGGACACGCTCCAATTTGCCTTGGGAAACCGGTGGCGATTTTCCCGGTCCGTATGCCACGCCCGTCTGCAAGTCGGGGAAAGTCTATTACGCCGATTGCTATGGGCAGGCGGGCTGCCTGGACGCCCGGAACGGTAAAACCCTGTGGACGGTCAATTTGACCGAAAAGTTCAAAGGCGAAGGACCCGGGTTTGGCTACGCCTGTTCACCGCTGGTGGACGATGAAAAGGTCATCCTGCCGGTCGGTGGCCGGGGAGCATCGGTGGTGGCCTGTTCCGTTCGGGATGGTTCCGTCGTTTGGAAATCGGGCGATGATGCCGCCAGTTATTCCTCAACACTTTCGATTCAAGTCCAGAGCCATCGCCAAGTGGTGTCGTTTCTCCAACATGCGCTGGTGGCCCAGGATGCGCTGACTGGCCAGGAACTTTGGCGTGACCGCTGGAGCGCTTCTGGCTATGACCAGCACAACACCGCCCCGCTCTACCAGGAGCCGTATCTTTTTTGCTCGACCTGCTGCAAGCGCGGCGCGCGCGTCCTGAAACTCGGTTATGAACAAGGAACGGCCAAAGCCGAATTGGCCTGGACGAACACGGCTTTCTGCAACGACATTTATTCTTCGGTCATTGTCGGAGGTTACATCTACGGTTCTGGCTTGGAGCAGCCTGCCGCCAGTCCAAGCGGCGGCACGCGCAGCCAATTCAAATGCGTCGCGCTGGCCACCGGCCGGGTGGCCTGGTCTTCGGCGGCCCCTGGCCATGCCAGTGTTCTTTCTTATGACAACAAACTGTTTTTGGTGAACGAGTCGGGGGTCCTAATCCTGATCGAACCCAGTCCCGCCGGCTACAGGGAGTTGGCCCGATGCCAAGTCGTTGAAGGGAAAAAACCATGCTGGACCACGCCGGCCATTTCCCAGGGACGCTTGCTCGTCCGAAATCAAGAGACGCTGGCCTGTTACCAGATTGGAGTCATGCCGGCAGGTGCGAACACTGGACTTCAAGCGAAGGGCCTTGAGGCCACGACCCTCGCGGGCCACGTTTTGCCGCCCGATTTCAACGCACAAATCCAGAATCGTTCGTTGCTGGACGACGTATTTGCCTGGCTGGACCAGCGCCATTATTCCGCCTATTGGATTCCATCCCCCGCACTCATGGCGCGCTGGTTCGGTTGGTGTGTGGGCTTGCTTGGTCTCGCGGCGGGCCTGGCTTGGGTCATGCGCAGAATCGTTGATCCGTGGCTGGCATTTTTGGTTCTGAGCATTGTAATCGGCATTCTAGGGCTTCCCATTTGCTCGCTCTTGACGGATCAATTGGTGTTCACCTGGCCGGTGGCTTGTCACTCTTGCTTTGTTCTCTTGCTCACCGTGCGCAACGATCCGCTTCGGTCGGGAAAAATCATGCCGCGAGTCTGCCTGGCCCTCTTTGCCATTGCCTGTGTCGCTTATTATTTCGTGTGCCGGCAACTCTACTTGCTCTCCGGCACGGGCTTCTTGGCCGGATTCCTCCCGGCGTGGCCCGCAGCCTTGTGGCTTGCTCGCATGGCACAGGAAAGGCCCCATCCTGCCAGGATGCTGCTGTCCTTCCTCCTTTCCTTCTCACTCTGCTTCTGGGGCGCTGCCCTGATGATCCTGTGGAGGATGGGACGGTAGCAAAAACTTCAGGCTCCCGTCAACAGCCGCAAATTCTGCGTGATCGCCGAGTAAGTTTGCCCAAATTTATACGACACGGCGAGATTAAGATTAAGATTAGGAGTAAGATTAAGAGGGGAAGCCAAAAATGGGAAATGCGCCCACCCGCCGGCCGGCTCATTCCGGCTTGGCCCAACTCATGTTGGATTTGGTCGTGACGGTTGCCAGCACTTTGTCCTTGTCGTCCAGCAGGGTGATTTCAATGGTGTCCGCGCTGAAGATGGCCGGGCCTTTGGATTCGGGCGGGACCTTGATGTTGACCAAACTCAGGCCGGGGCCGGATTTGATGGGAACATCCTCCGATTCAAACCAGGCGCCGCTTTCCGGTTTGGCGGAATCGTAAATGCGCAGATGGATTCGGCCGGAGTCAACCCCCAGGTTGTAACGGACCATGACCGAACCGCTGAAGGCATTGTTCTGCTTGAAGTCTTCGATCTGGGCGGTGCTCTGGGAGCCGGCGCGCGCGGCGGCCACGGCCGCGGGGCCGCCCGAGGCGCCTCCGGGCGGATGCCATTGGAGCAGCATGGTGGCGCTGGAGATATATTGCTTTTCACCGGCCGGCCCGGTCAGATAAACCCAGACTTTGTCGGTGCCGAAGGAGCCGCTTTTGGGGGCGGAACCCGAGGCGGGATTGAACTTGACAGGGAAGAGGACGAATGGGCGGCTGGACTTGCCGATTTCCACGGTGGGACTGCTGAAGTAAGTGCTGGCGGCCGGGTCGTCGGCGCTGGCAAAGTCAACCCCCATCGTGCCCAGGCCGTCGCTGGCAGCGTAGGTGTATTCGACCCCGATGGTCATTTCACTGCGATCCAGGCTGCGGTGGACAACATCCAGGTTGCTGACCTTGGTCTTGGCCGTTTTGGAAAGGGCGAAGGAAGGCGCCCTGAAGGAGGTGGACGGTGTAACGGCGGCGATGATGGCGGCGGCCTCGGCCTTGGCTCTTTCATCGGCAATGCGCTTGGCTTCCGCGTCGGCCCTGGCTTTTTCGTCCGCCACGCGCTGTTGTTCCGCGAGAGCGGCTATTCGTTTGGCTTCCGCATCCGCCTTGGCCTTGTCATCGGCAATGCGCTTGGCTTCCGCGTCGGCCCTGGCTTTTTCGTCCGCCACGCGCTGTTGTTCCGCGAGAGCGGCTATTCGTTTGGCTTCCGCATCCGCCTTGGCCTTGTCATCGGCAATGCGCTTAACCTCCGCGTCCGCCTTGGCTTTTTCATCGGCCTGGCGCTTTATCTCAGCCTGGCGTTGCGCTTCCTGCGCTTGGGCTTGGGCGCGTTGGGCAGCCTGGTTGGTGGCGGCGGCCAGTTGCGCCGCCTTCGCCTCATCCACGGCCACAGTGGCGGCGCGCTCCAAGGGAACCGGTTTGATGTTCGGGTTGCCCCATTTGACGGTCTTGAGAACCGGGCTTTCACTAATCACGCTATTACCGCTTTCGCTCAGCATCATCAGCCGGATGCGGTCGGTGGTCAGTTCAAACGGGACTCCCGGTTCGTCGTTGAAGAATTTTATCTTGACCGAGACGGTGCTGCGGCCCTGACCGACCGCCTTTGTTTCAGCCCCAAACCAATGCGAGACTTGCGGATTCTTGCGGTCGGAGATAATCGGGACAATGCGCGCGCTCGGCCCGCGCAGGCCGTCGTAGATGACATCCATTGTCAGCACCAATTCCGTGCCGTCGGCGGAGGGCGTGCCGACGCGCACGTTGGAGATGTCGTTGACTACGGTCGCGCCGCGTCCCTGCGGCTGGACCAGAATCTGCCGGGCGGAAAGGGAGGCCAGGCTGAACTGCAACACGAGCAACCCGGTACTGCAACGAATGAGCGATTTCATGGAAGCGATTTGTTTGGGCATTGTAAATCGAAATTCCCTGCCATGTCAAAATGCTTTTGGCGCATTTTGGGACAACGGGCGCATGAAAAAAATCGTCACCTTCCTGTCAGGGCAGAGCTGCCGCTCTGCCGTGAAGTCTTGGGCGGCGCAGCAGCGCCGCGCTACCGAAGACGTGAAGATTTTTGTCCTGGACCTTTGGACAACAGCGCGCCTTGCCTTCTTTGGGCTGGGGGTCCTAATCATAATCATAATCCTACTCTTAATCGTAATTAATTGTCATCCTCTTAAGCCCAATCCGGGGGGTGCAGGACAAGAAGGTTGGAGCGCCGGCCTGCAGCCGTCTTTCGTCGGGATTCTTGGGGGAAAGCCGAGTTCAACTCGGCGCTCCGATTCCTCAACGCTCCCGTCCAACCATTTTGTCCTGCGCCCCAATCCGAGGGCAGGAAGGAGATTAGGATTAAGATTAAGATTAGGATTATGATTGGGAAAGAGAAACGCGCGCCAGCCTCAGCCGGCGAAGGCGCTGAACAAGGCCCGCATTTCTTCATCCACCTGCGCCGGATCGGAGAGGGTTTGCCCGATTTCCTCGCGCAACAGTTCCCGGTAACGGCGGCGCAGCCGGTGAACCGCCACCCGCGCCGCCCCTTCCGTCATGGCCAGCCCGGCGGCGGCCTGGGCGTAAGGAATGTCGCTGCGGCCCAGCATCAAGAACGGCTTTAATCGCTCAAAGAGCGCCGTTTTCCCATCGGCGGCGTTCTCCTTGCGCAGGCGGGCGATGACCCGTTCCAGCAGAGTCACGGCCCAGGCGCGGTCGTAGATTTTGTCGGGGCTGAGGTGATCGGCGGGATCAATTTGATAGCGGGTGTCCGCGCCCTGCCAGTCGAGGGAAAGGAGCGGGACGCCGCCGCCGCGTTTTTGGCGGCGGGCGCGGTCCCATTCGTTGGCCAGAAAATGTTTGAGCGAAGCGAGGAGAAAGGCGCGGAACTTGCCGTGGTCGGCCTGGAGTTTTTCGAGATAATTTTTTTGCAGGAAGCGGGCGAAGAAAGATTGGGTGAGGTCTTCGGCGTCTTCCTTGGAATGGCCATGGCGACGGACGTAGGCGTAAAGCGGATACCAATAAGTGCGGCACAATTCCTCCAGCGCCACATTGGCGTTGGGGGTGGAACGGCTCCCGGCGGCAAGCACGACCGTCCAGCGCGTAGTGGCAAAATAATCGCGCGGCGGGCCGGTGGGGTGGGTTGAATCGGCAGGCGTCAAATCATTGGTTGGTCGTGACGGTGAAATTGGTGCCGTCTTTAGTCCACTTATAAGTAGTCGCCGGGCCGAAAGGCGAAGGACCGATCGTAAAAGAACCGCTGCCGCCGGAACTGCCGGCTCGCGCGGCCGAGAGGGCTTGTTGGACTGCAAAGTCCAATATGTTGGGGGGGATCTGTTGGACCGGCGCGGGCAATGTGTTGGAGATGCCTGGTTGGCCTGGCTGGCTCAGCAGATTTCTTTGAAAAGGCTGCATACTCCCCATGAGTTGCTGCATAGCGTTCCCCAACGCCCCGCCAAGGCTGACAATTCCATTGGACAGCGCCCCGGCAGTCGAGGAAAGGTCGGGCGGCGGCTGACTGGCCAGGGCCAGAATTTTCTGGCGGCAATTCTCCGCCTCTTTTTCAAACTGCCGAACCGCCGCTTCCTTCGTCAGGGTGAAATCCAAATCGTCTCCCAAATAGATTTTCCACTCCCCGTCCTGACGCGACAGGCATTCGGTGATGAAATGGTTGGTGGCGGGCAACCAAGTGATGACTCCCGCCAGATCGTCGCGATAAAGGGCGACTTCAACCACCGTGTTGCTGGGAATGAAGGCCGCCTCATTGGCGGGAACAGTCAACTTGATCGAGCCTTCCGGCAGCCTAGGCCCTCCGATGGTTGCCTTGTTCACCAACGCGCCAATGTCAGCGCCGCCGACCCCCCGGATGCCGAATGACCCGACCGCCCTTTCGGGCGTGGACAAATCGAACATATCGCCCAGTTCGGCCCAAGTTTTGTTGACAGGGTATTCCATGAAGTCCCCGGCGGCGCTGGTTCCGGCCGCGTTGGTGAAGCCGAATGTTCGCAATTCCGTTGGCTCCGGTCCGCGAAGGCTGGGGCTGGGTTCCTCCAGGCGCTTCAGTTCGGCTCGCACGGCTTCAATTTCGAGCAGGTTGGCTTTGACCTGGCGGTTGTTGGTGGTGTACCTCGTTTCGAGGTTCGCCTCCAAAGCTTGAAGGCTTCCCAAACGACGACGAACCGCCTCGATTCTTCTCTCACGATCAGCAGCCATCGCCTTGGCCCGGGCGTGCGGAAATGTGTATAGTATATTGATGCATGCTACTGCAACCCCCAACGTCAACAGACCCAGCACTGCGATAGCTACCACCCGTCCAAGCCGCTCCCGCCAACCGACCAGGCCGAAGACCAGCGCCAGCGCCAGGCATAACAAGCCGAAAATCACTGTCCCGTCGTCATTGGCGCGTATCGCTGTTAAAAAAGGATACGCTAATAATCCCACGATAAGAAGGCCCAAGGCCAGCCAGGCAAAAACTTGCCTGGAGGAAAGGAGGGAGCCAGCCGGCGAGGGCGCCGACTGGGACATGCGGGGGCGCGTGTTCTCCCCGGAAGGACCCGCGCTCCGAGGGCTGGACGTGATGGTGTCAATCTCGGTTTTGACTTCGGCGGCGTGTTGGTAACGCAACTCCGGCTCGCGCTCCAGGGCGCGGAGAACAACCTCGTCCAGGCGCGCGTCAATCTGCACCTTTCTTGACGGCGGGGCGAATCTGCCCAGCGGTAACTGGCCGGTCAGCATTTCGTAAAACACCACGCCCAAGGAAAAAATGTCGGCGCGGTGGTCCACCGACTGGGGCTTTTCCAACTGCTCGGGGGCCATGTAGTGCGGCGTTCCAATGACGCCGGTGGCGCTCGGAGTCCCGCCTTTAGGCGGTCCCAAGATTCCGCCTGAAGGCGGAACTCCAAACAGGGAACCGACGAGGATTTTGGCGATGCCGAAATCGGCGATTTTCACGCGGCCTTTTTTGTCAATGAGAATGTTCTCCGGCTTGATGTCGCGGTGGACGATGCCCTCGTCGTGCGCGTATTGGAGGGCCTCGCAAATCTGCGGCACGATGCGCAGCGCCTCGGCCGGAGAAAGGCGCGCGGCCTGTTCCAACTGGCGCAGGGTCAGTCCGTCCACAAATTCCATGATGAAAAACGGCAAGCCGCCCGCCTGCCCGAATTCGTGGACAGCCACAATGTTGGGATGGTTCAAGCGGGCCAGGGCGCGGGCCTCGCGATTGAACCGTTCGGCAAAACCCGGCCCGCCCGCGGCTTGCGGCGGCAGGATTTTCAGCGCCACCAGCCGGTCCAGCGCGGGCTGGCGCGCTTTATAGACAGCGCCCATGCCGCCCTTGCCGATAAAGGCGAGAATTTGGAGTTGGGGGAACAAGCGCGCGACCTCTTCCAGGGTGGGTGGCTGGAAGGGCACGGAAGCTGGCGGCGGACCGGTTTCCGCCCCTTGTTTGAGCAGGCAGGCGGGGCAAAGCCCCTCCAACGCGCCGGTGGGCAGGGTCACGCCGCATTGCGGGCATGTGGTTGGCATGTTCTTGTCGGTTGCAGATTCACTCATATACCCGATTCAGAAGCAATGCCCGGAAAATGTTACAGGAAAAGGAGAGCGGCAGGCGGGAAACGGGAGGCTGGCAAGGGGGATGGGACGAATAGGACGAATAGGACCGATAGGACGCATGGGACGGACTCAGACGAATAAAGACGCCCGCTCTGGGAATGGCTTTGGTTTCGACGGCAATCGCGTAACCGCAAACCGCCGGTTGCCGTCCAATGATGCGATGGATTTGCTCCAGCCCGGACTGCTGCACGAATTGTTCGAGCGCCAGGCCGACGCCCGCCCGGAGGCCCCTGCCCTGCTCTGCGCCGGCGCGCGCATGAGTTACGGCGAATTGGAACGCCGGGCCAATCAACTGGCGCGGCTGCTCCGGCAACGGGGCGTGAAGCGCGGCGATTGCGTTGGCGTCTGGCTGCCGCGTTCGATGGAGGTCCTGGTGGCGCTGCTGGGCATTATGAAAGCCGGGGCCGCTTACGTGCCGCTGGACCCGGAATTTCCAGCGGAACGAGTCGCGTTTGTGCTGGCCGATTGCCAGGCGCGCGCCCTAGTGACAACGAGCGCGTTCGCAGCCCGCATGGGTCAAGTGAATGCCGGTGTCCTCGTTGTGGCCTTGGACGAAAGCACGGCGGAGTTGGCGGGCCAGCCGGGGGCGCGTTTGCGCAACGCGTATATCGGGTTGTCGCCGCGGGACCTTTGCTATGTCATTTACACGTCGGGAACCACCGGGCGGCCCAAGGGGGTGGAAATTGAACATCGCAGCGCCTGTCATTTGGTGCGCGCGGAAGGGCAAGTTTTCCAGGTGCGGCCCGAGGACCGAGTCTTCCAGGGATTTTCCATCGCCTTTGACGCGTCGGTGGAGGAAATCTGGCTGGCGTTTTACGCCGGGGCGACGCTGGTGGCCGGCACATCGGAAATGGTGCGGGCCGGGGCGGCGCTGGCGCCGCTGCTCACCGCCGCCGGAGTGACGGTGCTTTCCTGCGTGCCCACGCTGCTGGCGATGATGGAGGAGGACGTGGCGCCGCTGCGCCTCTTGATCCTGGGCGGCGAAGTTTGCCCGCCCGACCTGGTCAGGCGTTGGTGGAAGCCGGGACGCCGCGTGGTCAACACTTACGGCCCGACGGAAGCCACCGTCGTGGCCACACTGGCCGAATGCCATCCCGGCAAACCCGTAACCATCGGCCGTCCCCTGCCCAATTATTTCGCCTGCATTCTCGACGACCGGCTCCAGCCCGTGGCGGCGGGCGCGGCGGGGGAATTGTGCCTGGGCGGGATCGGGCTGGCGCGCGGCTACCTGGGACGGCCGGAATTGACGGCGGAAAAGTTTATTGACTGGACGCAGGACGGGGGATCTCCCCGGCGGATTTACCGCACCGGCGACCTGGCGCGCTGGACCGCCGGCGGCGAAATCGAGTTTGTCGGACGCCTGGACGCGCAGGTGAAAATCCGCGGCTACCGCGTGGAGCTTTCCGAAATCGAGTCGGTGCTGCTGGAATGTCCCGGTGTCAAAGCGGCGGCGGCGGCTCTGCGCGAGGACGCGCCGGGCGGGCCGCAATTGGCCGGCTACGTGGTGCCGGCGGGCGCCGCGCCGCCCGACCTGGACGAAATTCGGGCGGCTTTGCGGGCGCGCCTTCCGGCCTACATGATTCCCGCGTGGCTGGAAATTCTGGACGGGCTGCCCCTTCTTTCCAGCGGCAAAGTGGACCGCAAGAATCTGCCCGCGCCACGGGCGCGGCCGGCGGAAAGCCGGCGCGACCTGATCCCGCCGCGCACCGCGCTGGAACGGCAAATCATGGCGGTGTGGGAAGAACTGTTCGCGCCCGCGCCCGTGTCGGTGCGGGACGATTTTTTTCTCGAGCTGGGCGGTCATTCGCTGCTGGCGGCGCGCCTGGTTTCCGAGTTGCGCCGGCAGGCGCCGCTGCAACAACTTTCCATGCTGGACGTTTACCGGCATCCCACCATTGAGAAGCTGGCGGAGGAATTCGAAAAACGGCGGCGCGCGCCGGCGCCGGCCCGGGCGGAGGAGGAATTTCAGCCCATCCCCTTTTGGCGGCACTTTTTTTGCGGCGCGGCGCAGCTTGTCAGCCTGGTGTTCATCCTCAGTTTTTTTGCCCTGCAATGGCTCACGCCGTATTTGACCTACACGCTGATGATGGACGCGGACGAGGACTTCACCGTGACCGAGGCGATCCTCGGGGCGTTTGCCGGCTTGATTCTGTTTTATCCGGTGATGCTGCTGGCGCCGATTGCTGTCAAGTGGATGTTGATCGGCCGCTATCGGGCGGGGGCCTGGCCGCTCTGGGGATGGTTCTATTGGCGCTGGTGGTTCGCCACGACCCTGGAAGCCGCCGTGCCTGTGGGCTACCTGACCGGGACGCCGCTCTATAATATCTATCTGCGGCTGATGGGCGCGAGAATCGGGCGCAACACGCATGTGGATTGCGACGCCTTCGCCGTCTATGACTTGCTGGAAATTGGCGACGATTCGAGTATCAACGCCGATTCGAATCTCCCCGGCTACACGGTGGAAAAGGGCCGGCTGAAAATCGGGCGCATCACCATTGGCCGGCGCTGTTTTGTCGGCGCGCGGGCGGCCTTGCGCCCCGACACCGTGATGGAGGACGATTCCGCCCTGGAAGATCTCTCGCTGCTGCCGCGCGGCGGCAGAATCCCGCGCGGCCAGACCTGGCTCGGTTCGCCCGCGCGGCCAACGCCGGCCGGCGCCGCCGCCGGAGCGCCTCGCCCGGGGAGGGGGCGCCGGTGCGCTTTCGGAATTTTGCATGCCGTGGGCGCGCTCCTCTTTCCGGCCCTGGTGGTGGCGGCGCTTTTTCCCGGCATCGTCACGATGAATGAGCTGAATTATTCGGACGAGTATTATTGGTATCTGTCCGTGGCTCCGCTGGTGGCCTTGTCCTTTATCGTCATTCTCGCCCTGGAGATCGTGGCGGTGAAATGGCTGCTGCTGGGCCGGGTGAAGGAGGGAACGCACCGCGTCCACACCCTGCCCTACTTGCGCCGCTGGTTTTTCAACCAAACCATGGACCTGAGCCTGGACATTCTCGGCCCTCTCTACGCCTCGATCTTTCTCGCGCCCTGGTATAAAATGCTCGGCGCCAAACTTGGCGGCGGGGCCGAAGTGTCCACTGCCTCCTTCATCTCGCCGGACCTTCTCTCCCTTGGCGAGGGCAGCTTCATTGCTGACAGCGTTTCGCTGGGGGCGCCGCGCGCGCGCAACGGCCTGGTGACCACCGGCAAGAACCACGTCGGCAGACGCTCCTTCATCGGCAACAGCGCCTTGTTGCCGCCCGGCGCGGTCATCGGCGACAATGTCCTCATTGGCTGTCTTTCCACGCCGCCGGCCAATCCGGCGGACGCGCAGCGCGAGGACAGCGCGTGGCTGGGTTCGCCCGCCATTTTTCTGCCGCAACGGCAAAAGAGCGCCGGTTTTTCCGACGAAACCACCTTTCATCCCAATTGGAAGCTGCGCGCGCAACGGGCGGCCATTGAATTGTTCCGCGTGCTGGCCCCCTCGACCGGCTTCATTATCCTCATCAGCCTGCTCTTTTCCGCGTTGCTGCTGCTCAAGGACTACTTTGGCGAGGCTGCGGATCAACCCCTCCTCAAGGCCTGTTTCAGCGAGGCGCAATTGGAGTATTTCGGCGAGCATGAAACGCTGATGTCGCTCCTCTGCTTCCCGTTTCTTTACCTCGCCTGCGGTTTGGCGGCGGGGCTCGTCACCCTGGCGGCGAAGTGGACTCTGGTCTGGCGCTACCGTCCCTCTGAGAAACCGCTTTGGAGCACGGCCGTCTGGCGCAATGAACTGATCAACGCCCTGCACGAACATCTGGCCGAGCCGTTCCTGGCCGGCGCTCTGGCCGGCACGCCGTTTATCTGCTGGTATTTCCGCCTGCTCGGCGCGAACATCGGTCGCCGGGTCTATATGGAGACGACCGACCTCAGCGAATTTGACCTCGTGCGCATCGGCGACGAGGCGGCGTTGAACGCCGACTGCACCATTCAGACGCACCTGTTTGAAGACCGGGTCATGAAGATGTCAACCATACAAATCGGCCCGCGCGCTAACGTGGGCGCCGGTTCGCTCGTCCTTTACGACACGGTCATGGAGGAAGGCGCGGCGCTGGGAGACTTGTCGCTGATGATGAAGGGGGAAACGTTGCCGGCATGGAGCCGGTGGGAAGGCATCCCGGCGCAGCCGGCGGAGTGAGGGCGGATGCCCGGTGGCTACGTCCAACGGAAACGACGTTGGTGTCGAGAAGCCAGATCATTCGTCCAGATAAGGGGGCAACTCCAAACCCTTTAGCCGTTTAAAGTGTTGGACCAGAGACAGGCGCCGCCGAGGTCCTTTGCCCAGGCGAGCGCGCAAGGCGGGCAGGCCCAGCTTGAGCGACTGGCGGATCACGTTGGCCTGGCTCAGTTCGGTTTCGGCAGCGGTGGCGGCCAAGTTCTGGGCGAGGGCCGGCGAACCGGGCACGGGAATGGTGCTAGAGCGATGCACAGAGGCATCATAACGAACTCTGCCGGCATTGCAAGCCGGCATTCTTGCGGCGAAAATCCGCAAGGAAAAAAGCTAGGCAAAACACGGCGTTCGTTAAGAATTGCCCGCAGATTCTGCCATGGCCCCTTTTTAAATAATTTGGGAGTGTTGGGCCTTGGAATCCGTCTAACTGACCATGAAATTGAAAATCCTGCTCTGGCTGGCTGTCGTCTTGAGCTTTTCCAGGACGAACGGCTCGGGGGCGGTTGATCCGATCCAGATTCAGTTTGAACTGATGGCCCGGGCTTACAGCCACTTTTCCTTGAATATAATCGTTAAAAACCAGCCGTTGCGGTTTCGGCCGCCGATGGGGGCAGACAACACGGCAACCAACGCATTTGCAGCGGAGCAGGAACAAGTGCGGCTGGTCAAGGAGCTTGGAACCTGGACCGACGACCGTGATGCTTTGGCCGCATTGCTCAAGCACGCCGATCCGAAGGGTCGCACTCTGGCGCTGGGCGCCCTTTTTCTGCGCGAGGACGGGCGCGACCTGCCGCTCATTGCAAGTCTCATCAATGATCCCGCCCCGACTTTCCCGAATCTTCATGCCTCAATGAACAGCAGGCCAGGGCCGCCAGCCATGTCGGAGGTGGAAAGCCCGCAAACCGTGGGCGAGGTGGCGCAGGCGATGCTGGCCTATTGTGGAGTTCCGCATGACGACAGACAGGTTGGAATAGGGTATGGCGGCCTGGACAAAAGAACCGGCATCACCACCAACGACTTCGCCGATTATTGGAAGAAATACGAAGGCCGCGAATACTCCGCGAGCTGGTTTGCGGTTAAAATGAAACGCGCCACCCGACTGACGGACCCCATTCCACAAGAAGCCCAGCCGGACATCGAGCGGGTTCTCGCGCAAATGAAGTCCCTGCCCATGCCCGATTGCGTTTGGACACGGCTTTACGTTATGGCTCCAGGAGACAACGAACTGCTTGCCGCGACAAAGAACCTCGGCCCGGCAACCCTGATGCGTTTTCTGCAACGGCAGAAGATTTCAGACGATCCAGACCTGCTCATGGACAAGAACAACGGTCAGTTTGACCAGATCAGCCGTTTCATCCTGGGCAACGCCGACCAGTTACTGCGGCCTGAAGATGCCGATGCGCTGCTGGCCTGCGAGAAGGTCGAACGCGACGGCTCGGGTGTCAATCCAGCATGGTTCATCGGTGCGGCGTTGGTTCAACCCGCGCGCGCCAGCGAGATTTTGCGCGGCGCACTGGCTGAAACCGCCCAAAGCCAGTTGGCCGGAACGCTCTGGCGTATTCGCGGAGCCGCGGAATTGGATTTTCTCGTCAACTGGCTCTACTCCGTGCTGCCGACGGCCATCGAACCCTGGCATCAGCCGGAGGAGTTTCTGCGCACCGTGCAAGGGGCGGCGCGCCCCGATACAAAGCAATTGCTCATTGCCTTGATCCAGCATCCCCGGTTCGACTACACCGATTGGACGACGCTCAAGGGGTTGCTGCAAATCGTCAATGCCAGCCGGGCCACGCCATTGGTGGACGAGAGGGGCATTTATGGTGCCGAACCTGGTGGCGGCCTTCCCGATAAGAAAACCGAGATGTGCCGCTGGCGCAATCTGCTTCGTCATGAGTAGGGTCTGCCCGAAGAACCGGTTCCGAGCCCCTCCTCGGAGCCTAAACACGTTCTAACCCAGCCCGCTTACTCCGTGCCGCTGGTTACCGCCGCCTCGCAAATCGTGGTTTCGCCGGAAGGCAAATGGCTGGCGATCTTGACGAACCGGACAGGCACAATTAGGAGCGCCCTCACCATTTGGAACGCCGGCACGGGAGAATTGCGGTGGCAGTTCACCGAGGAGGCCGACCAAGGCGCGGATTCGTATTCCGTGGCATTTGAGCCGGATGGAGAGAGGCTGACCGTTTTCGATGGTGCGGCCTTTGGGCGATTCAGCGAATGGAACATCACAACCCGGCAACCGGTTGCCCAAGCGCCGCTTACCGGCAAACCGTCCAGTGGTGTGGACGGGGCTTGTGGCTTTGATCGTGCTGCGTTGCGCATGTTCTTCTCGGGCGTCAACGAACTTGGGCTGCTACGACACTCGCAGCGGCAAACCGATGTGGATGCGCCACAAAGAGGGTGGCGTGCGCAGCATGATAGCAGTGTCCCCGGATGGAACGCGGCTGGCGGTACGCGGGGGATTCGCAAATGATCGAAACGTCAGACTTTATGATGCCGTGTCCGGCAATCCATTGAGACAGCTCGACCGTCACGCCGGCGCGGTGCTGGCGCTGGCGCTTTCCAGCGATGGCCGGCTTCTGGCGACCGCCTCAGCCGCCGACGGCCTCCAGCTCTGGGATGCCGGGACAGGAGGCCTGTTGAAGGATTATGCCTGCCAAGTGTCAAGCTGGAGCACGGGCGAGTTGGTCTTTTCACCCGACGACCGGTGGCTGGCCATCTTCGTTGACTCGAGCCAAATTGGTGGGGGCCGGATTGATGTCTTTCATGTTGACAGCGGCGAACTGGAATGGGAAATCCAAATCAAGTGGGACGAGCCAAACGGTTCCAGAATTCCTTTGGCGTTCGCGCCGGATGGAAAACGGCTTTACACTGGCGGCCGGAGGCTTGAAGCGTGGCCGTTGAAGTGATGTCGTGCGTTCGGCATCATTGAACAGGCATCTCGCTCGTCGAGAGACCCCGGCCTCTGGAAATTCAAGGCAGTTGGAGAATCTGCTTGGCGGCCAACTCCCAATTCCGCAAATCGGCATCGCCCAAAGTGCCCGCCCGATTCACAAAACGCTTCTTATCCACCGCGCGGATTTGATCAACCACCGCAACGGAATCTCTTCCGGCGCTGGGGACGAAAAGAACAAACGGCGGCGCTGCCTCCGGCGACGAACTGAGGGGGATGACAACTGGCGTACTGCGAATGCGGTTCACCTCGTTGGCGGAGATGACGACGCACGGGCGACGTTTCTTGATTTCCCGTCCCACCGCAGGGTCAAGATTCACCCACCAGATTTCCCCCCGTTCAATCTTCATAACCGTTCAACGCCTCCCAGTCTCTCATGTCTTTATTGACTTTACGGAGGGTATTGGCCTTTTTCGCGGCCAGTGCCAGGGCGTTGCCTTTGTTTTGCAGCTTCTTGGAAATCAATTCCGCCACAAATCTCGAGCGTTCACCGCTGGGAATATGAGAGCGCAGCCGCTGCAACACCGGCGGTGGAAGTTCAAAAGTAACTTTCATAGCTGGATTACACCATACACCATACAGGTGAGGCGACAATCCATTTCCAGTGGGATTTTCGCTCTAATCCCCCGCGACCGGCTTCCAGGCGGGGTCGGGATCGTAGGCGGTCATGGCCAGGGCGAGACGGGAGGTTTTCGGCCCCAAGTTTTTCTCATAGACCTTGCCCTGCTGGTTGACGATAAAGGTCATCACGCCGGTGTTGCCCCATTCTTCCGGCCAGGCCACCAGGGCGAAACCGGCCAGGAGGTGGCCGTTAATGATGTAGTCGTATTTGCCGGCGGGCGCATGAGATCCCTGCCGGGTCAGGATCTTGAAGCAATAGCCGCGGTAGGGAGCGAGGTTGGTCGCCAAGATTTTGGTCTCGTGGCGATAACCTTCGTCGTGCGACTGGGCGATCAACGGGCCGAATGGACTTTGTTCCTCGCCCGGCTCGGCGTGCCAGTAAAGGCCGTCATGAGTGTTGGTGGAGCTGCGCAAATGCCTGGCGTATTCGAGGACATCGCCGCCGTTGCGCGGCTGGCTGGCGTATTCGCGCTGGGCGCCCACATAAGCGCGGCAAACCCGGATGGCGGCCAGCTCGTTCATGCCGATCCGGCGGTTGAGGATTTCCTCCCGCCCGGCCGCGGTGTCGAAAAGCCACTGTCCCTTGTCCTGCACCAACGGGATGGGAAAGGGCCAGGCATCCAGGCCGATTTGCAGCTCGATTTTCGAGTCGGAGTTGGTAACGAATTCGACCTTCTCGCCCACCCGGCGGACGAAATTGGAAAACCCGGTGCCGGCCTGCACCACATCCGGGGAAACCAGTTCGCGCGATTCCGGCCCAAAAATCGCCTGAAAGTCATTGGTGTCTCTGGTCTTCGCCACCGCCACCAGCGCGGACACGGCCTCCTGCGGCGAGGCAAAATGAAGCGGCAAGAGTAATGGCTGTTTTGGCGCTGCCGACGGGGGCGCCAGCGCCTGCGGCGAAACAATAAGTGGTTCCCCCCTGCCACCCGAGGCGGAGTGGGATGAACATGACAACCCAGCCAGTGCCAGCGCGATCAGCCCAAACCAAAGCGTGGATTTTGATTTCTCGAACATGGTATCCTTGTATTCTCTTCTCAATTCTAGTTGGCGGCCATTCCCGTTCACCGCCCGCGGGAGGAACCGGACGAACCGGACGAACCGGACGAACCGGACGAATGGGAAGCTTGGGAGGCCGGCGCGGAGGCGGGGGCGGAAGACCGCGCGGACGACGAGGAGGCTGGCGCGGAGGTGCTGCGACTTTCGACACCGCGCGCGCTGGATTGGCGCGCCTCAGATGAACTTTCCGACCCGCCGAAGGCGCCGCCGCCGGATGGGGCGGCCACCGCAGGGGCTGGACGCGAAACCATAGGAGGCGACCCCACGCCGAAGGCAGATCCTGCGCCTGTGGAAGGATTCACGGTTGGGGGAGGCCTCCCTGTCATTGGCGGCACGGCGAAACCTTCAGAAGCACCGAGGCCGGAGAAGGGTCTTGTGCCTGTGGAAGGAATCACGCCGGGAGGATTTCCCGCTCCCATTGGCGGCGCCTCGCCCCTGCTGAATCCACTCGGAAAACCGGGCACCGTTCCAGCGCGGCTGGCTGGCGGCGAGGTCGCGGGGCGATTAACGGTCGGCGGCGCCGGAGCGGCAGGCGTCGTTGAGTGGGCGGGGCGGAACGCGTCCGCGGAAAATCCGCGATCCGGACCGCGCGCCGCGCCAGCCGAGGCGTGGGGAGGTGCATGCCAGATGGCAACGCCTCGCGGGGCCACGCGATTACCCGGGGGCTGACTCCACCAATTGCCGGGCCGCGGATGTCCCGGCCCCCACGCGATAACACGGTGATTGCGCCAGTCCCAGTCGTGCGTCAACCATAACCCGATGGGGAAGCCGACACCGAAAGAGCAAAAGACTCCGGCATCATAATAGATGGTGTTCCACGGATAAGTGGGCACGTAGATCACATCGGGATTAGCCGGCACAATTTCGATCGTTCCCCCGTCGTTGACGACATTTTCCTGGGGGTTGCTTTGCAAATTGCCCTCGCCCTGCGCCAGCCAGCGAAGGTGTTGGATGGCAGTCTCGACGTCCTGCTGCTGATCCAGAAAAGCCTCGCCCAGCTCGGTGGTCCAGGGGAGATTGTCGTCGAGCCACTTGAGAACGGTGGGATAATGGGCCAGGGCCTGGACGCTGGGATCCCAGGGCTGCTCGGCGATCTGGCCCAGATCGCCGCCGTCGTTGACATAACGGTCCGCCAGGACAATTTGCGCGGGCATGGTGGCGGCGGTGAGTATCTCGGCCAGCAAGGGGTCCGGATAGAGCGCAATGGGCTGGAGCAATTGATCGAGCGCGTCGGCTGAGAACGGCCCCGACGCCGCGCCCGCCGGAACCGCGGCGCAGAAAAGAATGACTGCCGCCGCCTGACAAACTGACATTAGCTTGGTCATAAATTCGTTGTTTCACACCGTCAATCATTTGGACGATGGATGGCCGGGAAGTATTCAGAACAAAGCGGAGAGCGCAACGCAGGGAAAAGCCCGGATCGGCTTTGTTCTCTTTTCAGCATTTTGCATTTGACATTTTACATTTGACAAAATGGTGGGTTGGCTGGGACTCGAACCCAGGACCAATGCCTTAAAAGGGCACTGCTCTGCCAACTGAGCTACCAACCCATCCCAATTTCCCACAAGATCACCTTCATTTCTCGCCGCCCCGACTCGAACCCTGGACCAAGCCCGAAAGCTTTCGGGGCTGCTCTGCCAACTGAGCTACCAACCCATCGCAACAGGCTCGAATTCAAACAGTAAGAACGTTTGTCGCTCAACCGGCATTTCGCAAAGCCGCGGAGAACCTGGATCGGCCCGAATCATCCGACGATTTACTATGCCCGGATCAAGCGCGAAGGCAAGCAGTTTGTGGAGCATTTTCATCGAGCGAGAGTTATGGCAGCCAGCCCCAGGTCTGTTCGGGTCCATCTTCGCAAAAGAAGGCGTGGAGCCGTCTTGGTTTATTCTGCGCGGCCCATGATCGCCCTTGAAGGAAGAAGGGTTTGGTCCAGGCCTCGCTGTCAATGGCGCGCGGAGCGGTTACCGAAACCAAGAGCATGCCCTGCGCGGGATAGCCCGTCCGCGGATCCATGATGTGGGAAAAAACCCGCCCGCCGGCGCAGAAAGTCTGGGCGTAACCACCGGAGGTGGAGAGCGACATGTCCTGCAAAAACACCTCCGTCGCGGAATGCCGCCGCGGCCGCCGCGGATGGCGGATATCAACCCTCCAGCCTCTCGCTTCGCCCGGCGGCGATCCCATGCCGTAGATGCTGCTGGACGATGCCATGACGAGCGCCGCCTCGAAACCTTTCTTTCTCAGGATTTCCACCATGCGGTCCACGGCATATCCTTTGCCGATTCCGCCGGGGTTGATTTCCATGCCGGCAATGTCAAATCGCACGGTGCGGCCCGCTGGATCCAGACAGAGATGGCGGTAGCCGACTTTGGCCCGGGCCGCCGCCACTTCATCCCGGCTCGGGAGGCGCCCCGCGCCTTTGAAGAATCCCCATGTCTTCATGAGCGGGCCAACGGTAATATCGAAGGCCCCCTGGCTTTGCCGGCTGTAGCAGAGGCACCGGGTAATCAGCTTGAACACTTCCGGCGGCACCTCGACAGGTTTTTGCGCGGCGAGACGGTTGATCTCGCTCCACACGCTGGCAGGCCGGTAGATGGAAAGGAGATTGTGGAGCCGTTGGACCTCGTCAAAAGCGGCGGCGACCGCTTCTTCCATCTGGCCGCGGTGGCTTCCATAGAGGACGACCGAGAAGGTCGTTCCCATGGAGTCAACACTCGTTTCCAAGCGGATCAATTCTCTGGACTTGGGCATGCCTTGGTTCCCAACGGCCTGAAGCCGCGCTGCTGGAATGGCGGCGGGTCAAGTCTTCCTGGCTTCGCGCAGGATTCTCTCACGAACGGCGTTGAAGTCGAACCTGGCTTGGGCGATGGGCAGGCCCGCCACCTCGTTGCGCTTGAGGTCGCGGATGCCGACTCCCAGCTCTTCGCCGAATCGCAACATGCTGTCGCAGTTGGCGAAGGGTGGTGTTCCGCGGTCGGCCAAGGGATCGAAACCCATGACGGACATCGCCACGGCGTCCGTGGCCACAGTATTTGTTCCGGCAATGATCACGCCTGGGTTGACCGCTGCCTGGGGCCTGCCGCCGTAGTTGGTCTCTGCGCCGGTGGCGGTGCGAATGCCGTCAACGATCGCCAAATCCGCGGGCCGCGAGGCGTTGATCTCGGCGACGATGCGCGGAAGCCGAACCCCTTGGTCCTTGGAAAAATTGGGGTCTATCTGCTGGGGCGCGCTTTTTGACGGCGCGCGCCGCCCAAAGTGAAAGACCTCGCCACGCCCGCCTTGGGGGCGGATGGCTGGCTCGTCAATCCCCGCGCCCTGGCCATAGATGGTGATGGGCGTGGTTCCATAAATGTTCTTCATGGAGAGGGTGACCCCCGTCGCGGCGTGCTCCTTCAGTTTGGCGTTGGAGATGAACACGTCGCAGTCCTCGTAAGAGTGGTTCCGGTCATAGCCGGGGAAGACAACACCGCCGCCGGGCACCATGAAGCGCGAGTACTTTTTCCCCCGGCCCAGGTAATTCGTGTTTTCGAATTCCACATTGGGAGCCGCGCTCAAAATGTCCTCCGGCCGCCAGTTTTGAGACAACATGACCTCTTCCAGGGTTTCGGCGGTGGACCAGGGGCCTTCCAGCACCCGGATGCGGCGCGCTCCGGCCTTTCCCAACAGATGCACGACGGCCCCAATCATGCGCGGATGGGACCAAAAGGTGTCCTCCATGGTCGCGTTGCCCAAGCGTTGCCAGCGAACGCCAATGAAGTTGACCTTCATCGCCACGGTTTTCCCCTTCACCAACTTCGCCAGGCCGCCCAGTTGATCGAACATCTTCTCCAGTGTGGGGACGAGATTCGAACCGTAATCCATGCACCTGCCGATGGTGACGCGTCCGGGCCGGGCGTTGGCGCTCAGACCATACACGGGGGTTGGGCTGGCGAGAGGCGTTTGGGCAAAACTCAGCGCGGGCCGCATGAGCAGATAACCGGCCGCCGCGCCGGTTCCGGCCAGCCACTCTCTTCTCGTGAAATTCTTTTTCATGTTAATCTCCTTCGATTCCTAGGTTTCCATTTGGACCGCGCCATAAACGGAAATGCGCGGCAGCGTCAGTTCCACCCCGCCGGTCTCGTAGGGCGAGGCTTGAGGGACCCACTTGAGGGGCACAGGCGCGGCGATTTCCGGGCTGACAAAGCGAGCCGACTGATAGGGCGTTTTCAAATAGATGAGGACATTATCACTCCCAGGCCGCCGCGAGTAGTTCAACACATGGATCACTCCCTGCCGGCCCTGCGGAGACGCCTGGAAAAAGAAGTTCATGGACGCGCCGTTGTACAAACGCGCCGGATCGCCGCGGTGACTCAGGATGTTCTGAACATCCATGCAGGTGAAGTAGGTGTCAGGCGCGGCTTCCTTGGCTATAGCCAGACGGCCTTTGCCCACACGGCGCACGTTGAAAAGGAGGTACGCTTCGGCCGAGGAGAGCTGGATCGGAGAGCCTTCCGCATTCGGCCAAGTGGAACGCACGAACAAGGCGCCGCCTCCATTGACAAAGGCGATCAACTTTCGCCGCAGCTTGGGGTCCGGCGGCTCTTGGTCCACGTAGAGAATCCCCTGCAGACCGTTGAGGGAAGCAGCCGATGCCTGCGACCTCGGAATCACACGAAATGGCTCGCGCAGCCGGGGAAGCAAGTTCAGCACGTCTTCACCGAAAGACCGGTCCGGCTCCGAAAAATTCGACATCACGGCCAGCCGGCCCATCCGCGGATAAACCCTGGCCGCCTTGTCTTGCTCGAAGAACGCCAAGGCGTCCGTGACTTTCTTCCAGTCCCCTGCCGCCTGGGCGCTCTGGGCGGCCAGACCGGCGCGCATCTGGTCATCCAGCGAGATCACCCAGTGTCCGCCGTAGGCTTCCGCATCCGCCACAGTTAAAAGGTAGTTTTCGACGGTCAGCTTCGCCTGTCTGGGGGGATCCACGACGATCCACACGGCTTTACTCGGCACCAGTGCCTGGGCCATGGCGAGCAAGGCGCCGTTGGAATCCACCCAGGGCAGGTTGGTCGGGCCGCCGGTCGGAGTCCTCTCTTGCGGAACTCCGGGCCAAAGGCCGTCCGACACGGCCAGGAGCGGGGAGTTGGCGTCCCAAAGGGCCGCGCCGGACTTGGCCCAGGCGATAACCGGAATGCCGGGGTTGCCGGGCGGGACTGCGTCCATCGCGACCGCGGAAAGTCCCGCCAAGCGGGCGGCCGCCACGGCGGCTGTCTTGTCGGCTGAACCCTCAATCAATCCCACGAAATCCAGTCCGGCCTGCCGGCCTTTTTGGAGCAGCGGCTGCAGGGCTTGTTGCTGTTCGGCGTCCGCCGGCAAACCTGAAGCCCAACTCACCACCAGGCAATTGACCGGCGTGCCTTGCAGCAACGCCAAAAGTGAGGGATCCAGCCACTTGCGAAGCGTCTCGGCGATCTCCGGCGTGAAGCCCTTTTCCTTCTGTCGCCTGGCAATATCCAAAGAGCCCGCCGCCCATCGCATCGGTACAGAATGTGTGCCAATAGCCATAATTTTTGATCTTCGCCATTGCATACAGGCAAGTTTCATCGCATACAAGAAGAAAATGAAAAAAACCGAACTGAAAAGTGGCAGGTCAGCCATCGCGGCCATTGCCGCCGGAGCGGCGGCTCTCCTGCTGGCGGCACCGGCAACCGCTCAAACCGTTCGCTACGAGGCGCAGCCCGCCGGCAGCAAGGTCAAGATGGAAGGCACGTCCACCATCCACGATTGGACGGTTGAAAGCACCAATGTCGGCGGCTTCATCGAAGCGGACAGCGGCTTTCCTGAATCGGCGCTGAAGGACCCCCAGGCTGCCCGGCCCAGGGTCCAAGTGTCCATCCCGGTTGGCGACCTCAAGAGCTACGCCGACGCGATGGACGCAGTCATGCAGGATCACTTGAACATGGACAAGTATCCCCAAATCGAGTATCGCCTCATCGAGCTGAAACCCAAGTCCGCTGCCGACGCCACCGGGCCGCTCCTGTTTGACGCCGTGGGCGCTCTGACGGTGTCGGGCACCACCCGCACAAACACGATGCCTGTGACGATTGAGCGCCTGGACAAGACCAAAATCAAAGTGGCCGGCTCAACGCCGCTGAAGATGACTGATTTCGATGTCGTGCCGCCCGCCCCGCGCATTTTGGGGTTGCCGACGATCAAAACGGGCGACGACATCAAGATCAGCTTCGAATGGCTGACGGAGCAGAAAACCGGGCCGGCCAAGACGCCATAATTTGTTCATTTCCTTCAAGGTTTCCAGTGGTCCGGTCCGCCCAGGACATTTTCCACAGTATAAGCGGCGGCTTGGGTGGGGGAGAGTTGGCGGCTCCAGGCGACGCGATTGTTGGTGGCGGCGCCGGGGCCGGTGTTTTGGAATTCCGCGTAGCGGGCGGTTTTTTCATTGGCGGCGTTTCTCCAATTGTCCCATCCCTCCTGCCGGATAACCTCGGACATTTCCGTTTTTAGGAAGGTCACGCTGGCGAAGGGCCGCCAGGGCCGGCCCAAAAATGTTTGCAGCCCGCCGGCCGCCCCGGTGATTTGGCAGCGGGAGAAGACAAAACCAAAAGGCTGCTCGGCGGGGGTGGAAGCAGCCGTGATATAGCTCCGGGCGAGGCACTGAATGTGGCAATCCTCGAAAAACGAGGTGGCGGCGCCGAAAATGAAATCGGTCGCGCCGGCGATGTAGCAATTGGTGTAATAATGGCGGCCGCGATTGTCAAGAATAGTGTCCTGCCAGCCGAGAAAACGGCAGTTGCGGAAGATCACGCGGTCGCCGTCCACGCGGATGGCCAGGGCCTGGCCCACCGGGCCGGCGGAGTTTTCAAAAGTGAGATTTTCAGCGGAGAAATCATCGGCGTCAATGTAGGTGGAAGCGGTGCGGAAGGTTCCAATGGGCTGGCCGTCCGCCCCGGGCATATTGGCGAAAAGGCCGCCGGTGAGAATCGTCTTTTCCGCGTCTTCGCCCACCAGATGGACGAAGCGCTTTTCCCGCTGCACATAAAGCGCCTGCTTGTAGACGCCGGGCTTGATGCGGATGAAGACCTGGTTGGAGGAGCTGGCGCTCTGGGGCGTGGCGTTGATCGCCTCCTGCACCGTCTTGAACGGCGCGCTGCCATCGGCGGCGGCCAGCAGGTTGGTGTCCGCCCGCGCCGGCGTGACCAGAAGAAATCCGCCGAGAAATGACGGCAAGAACATCCAACACCCGACTTTTTGCTTCGATCTCATAAAGCCGTCTCTTGTTTTAATTGCGTTCGAGTGACGATGTTTAGATTGTATGGAAGCGGACTGAATAATGGCAAACAAATCTGCCCGGCAGCCTATTATGGAGTGCGGGAAGCTCGGTCCCGCTTTCGGAAAAGCGGCGGCAAGCCCTGCACCTTACACGCATTTAGAACCGCGTATTTACAAAACGGGCGTCGGCGAGCGCCGGAGGCGCGGAATCCCTCTAGCCCGGATATTTCATATCTCTGCCGGAAGCTGCCACACCCTGGATGGTAGGGCGGCGCTGCCGCGCCGCCCTGAATCAGGGCGAAGCAGCAGCTTCGCCCTACCAGACTATGAAATGTCCGGGTTAGAACCCAATGCACAAAGGGCCGCCAGCTCCGTCCAGGAGCGGCCTCTTCCCCGCCTTGCAGACAAGCAGATTCACCCAAATAGAATATGCCGCCCCGATGGGGCTTTGGATTTTGTTGGAGGGCCATTCTACAGAGATACCGCGCCTACGGCGCTGGAAGAAGGCCTCTTGTGCTAATGTCCGTCGAAATGCGTGTAAGGTGCAGGGCAAGCCGCCGCACTCCAAAGCCTCCCGTTCCGTACCATCAGCGGGTGGCCCATTGGAACCACCGCTTCTTTGGTTTGGTTTCGGGAAAGCTGTCGAGCACGACTTCTTCTGCGCCGGGCGCGATGGTGATGTCCTGCCGCGCCACCGCTTTGGACGGTCGGGCCACCAGTTCCACGGCCCAATGCAAAGACATTAGTTTGCCGGAAAAGCTGTAGGGCGCCTCCGGCAGTCGAAGGCGAAACGGGCGCGCTTCCTCCGGCAGGGGATGGTCAAAGCGCACCGTCTCCACCACGCCGGCGTCTTCGGTCCCCCAGCCGCGCGTGAACCAAAACAGGCGCAACTCGACGGCGCGGGGCGGTTTTTCGAGTTTCCAGGTGGCCGCGCCGGTAAGTTCTTCGCCAGGCGCAAACGCCGTCCGCCCCGCGCTGAGTTCGATTTTCAGGACGCTCATAAGGACGGGCGCGTCGTTGGCGCGGACGGCAGCACCGTCACGGGAAATTCCATTTTCACATCCGGCCAGCGCGCGATTTTTCCGTGGACGTGAATGGCCCAGATGATTTTGTTGTGCGCGCCCGCAAAGGAGGGGACGAGCCGGGCGGGGATTGTCACGCGGGCTTCGCCGGACCGCATTTCGCGGGGCGTGGTGACATCGGCAATCTCCAACTTCGCAAAGACGCTCTTTTCCGTGCTGCTGCCTTTGCCACCACTGAAGGTGGCATCCTCACGCCCTTCCAGTCGGAGATGCAGGTCTTGCAGGACGCCGACGCGGCCGGTGAGATTCCATTGCACCTGGAGTGTGCCGCCCAAAGGAACCGCACCGGGCGTCACCGCAAGTTGCGGACGCGGATTGAACAGCACCAGGAATTGATAGAGAAGGAAACCGGCGATGACCAAGCCGATTGCCACAAACGGAATCAGGAAGAGCATCATCCCCCACGCCGGATGGCCGGCGCGCCATCGGTTGACCGCCTCGATTACAAACACGGATACAATCCCATTCCAAAATAGACACAGAAGAACCGCGCCGATGAACATTCCCCAGAGCGCAATGGGCGGCTTGAGCACGAGCCTCTCCGCGACTCCGCTGGCGGAGAAGGCAGGACCAGAGGCAGCCGAACCGGCTGGCAACGCTTCGCTCCCAGGCCTGACTCCGCCAACGGAGCCGCTCCGACAACGCGTGATGACCATGGGAACCAATCCACCCACCCCAATAACGAGAAATGGCAGCGAGACAATCAGCGAAAACCACATTTCCGAGGTGACCGAGGTGATTCCGCGTACCAGAACGGCCTCGGTTGGCTCATCTGGATTGACATAACAAACCGTCCTTGTGCCGGGCGGATTCCGCGCCACTACAGCCTGCTTGCCGTAGTAGTCGGTGGAGGACCCTCCCATGAAACCATAGGAGTTGGATTTCAACACACGCCCTTCGAACTCATAACTGTAGAAGATATTTATAGTGTAAGTCGTTCCCTTCCCGCTCCCATCGCTCTTGACTTCGCTGGAAATCACAACACATGGGACGGCCGGCCATGCCTTGGCGCACTGCACTTTGTAGGCGGGCAGGAAGAAACCTAAATAGAAAGCGGCCCCGCCCACCAGCAGGCAGAACAAGAAGATCGCGACCGCAATCCAGCGGCCCTGTCTTGGAGCGGCCCAACTTGGAGCCGCCCTGTCGGAAATGGGTTGCGCGGCCCACTGGCGGGCGGACTTGCTCCGCCATGCGGAATAAATAACGCCGCCGCCAACTGCCACAAAGGGCATCGGAAACAAGAACAAAAACAGAGAGAACAAATTGTACCTGGCCAAAACAGCTTGCGCCGGCGCCGACGGATTCACGTAACAAACCGCGCTGGCGCCGGGGGGATAATGTTCCGCCAGCCGCGCGACTTTGCTGTAATTGTCGGTGGATTCGGGCGTGCGCTTGTACTGTTCCGAAGAGATTTTCTCTCCCCCATAAGTGTAGCGGTATTTCACCTCGAAATTGAAATAGCCTGGCCGCTCCCCGTCTTGATCTTGTTGGCGGATGTTGCTGGAGATGATTTCGCAGGCCGTCTTCCGCCATGTCCAAGTTTGCAGCCCTTTGGCCGCGTCGAGCAAGATGCACCAGGCGAGGAGCAACCCCCCGCCCAGGAAGATCAACCCGAACAGGGTGAAAATAAACTTGGTGCCAACCCCGGTTGGGGCCGCGTGCCGATCGTTTGCGCTGGAGCCAAACATGACCCTGGCGTTATCTTCCAAGCCGGGGCCTTTGACAAGATGAAATCGACGGAGAGTGCCCTCTTGGGCGCTCCGTAAAACCGCGAAAATCTGTCCCAAACGGATTGTTCTGGACGTTGCCTTTTCGAAGAGCGATGATCCTGGCAACAGCCTTGCGCGGGTAAGATTTATGAAATTCAAACTCCAGAGTCTTATGGTGATTTGCCTCGCCTTGGCCGCGCTGGCGGGGTCGGCCTTGGGAGACGAAACCCACAGCTTCATTCCTTCCATTGAAACGATCCCGCACGACCTGAACAGCGCCTCCCCTTACGTTTATGGCGGATATCCAAACCTTGCGTCTGCTGAGTTGGACCGGGCGATAAGCGATGTGAACCATGCCATCCTGATCAATCCCACGAACGCGGAAGCCTGGAGCGACCGTGCGGCGCTGGATTTGGCCAGGGCGGAGGTCGAGAAAAGCATTAGTGACAGCAGTGAAGCCATCCGGCTTGATCCCAGGAACGCCATGGCCTGGCAGAACCGGGGCGTCGCCTATGGCATCAAAGGCGACCTGGATAAGAGCATCAGCGATTTGAACGAAGCCATTAGGCTTGATCCAAATTATGCTTCGGCCTACCTCAATCGCGGGCATGCCACGATGCGGAAAGGGGACCTGAATCAGGCCATCAGCGATTACACCACCGCCCTCGGCCTCGGGGAGTCGGAGAAGGAAATCTACGGGCATCGCGCGGACGCCTACGCCGGGAAAGGCGAATGGGACAAAGCCATCAGCGACTACAACGAAGCCATCCGGCGCCAACCAAACGTTGGCACCATTTACGATGAACGAGGATATACCTACCTCCGGCAAGGCAACCCTGATAAAGCCTACGCCGACTTTGCCGAAGCCATTCGGCTTAATCCCTACGACGCGCGGGCTTATGCCTACCGAGGCATCGCCCACAACCACGAACACAATTTCGACGCCGCGCTGAACGATTTTACCGAGGCCGTCCGCCTCAACCCCGGCGACGCGGAGAGCCACCGCCAACGCGGGATTGCTTATGAAATGATGCAGAATTGGGCAAAGGCCATCAGCGATTATAGCGCCGCCATCCAGATCAGCGGAACAAACGAGAATGACTACTGTACGCGCGGAGGGCTTTATGGGGCTGCCGGAGAATTTGACAATGCGATCAGCGATTTGAACAAGGCCATTCAATTAAATCCGCACGATCTCACGGCCTACCGTTACCGCGGCATGGTGTTGGCCAACAAGGGCGAAATGGATGCGGCGCTTGACAACTATGCCGACGATCTCCGCGCCAATCCGACAAACTCCGAGCCTTACGACGACCGGGCCGCCGTGTATTGGACGAAGGGCGAGAGGGATAAAGCCATCAGCGATTTCACCGCCGCCCTCCGGCTCAATCACCAGGATGCCCACGCCTACGCGCACCGCGCCCTTGCCCTTACGCTCAAAGGCGATTACGACCAGGCCCTCGCTGACATGAGTGAAGCCATCCGGCTCAAGCCTGATGATGCTGATAACTACGCCAACCGCGCGGGTATTTATGCTTTTAAGGGCGATTTCCAGAGGGAAATCAGTGATTGCAGCCAGGCCATCAAGCTCAATCCCAAGGAGGCTGTTTACTATGCGCGCCGTGGGGGTGGCTATAACAATATGGGCGATTATGATCAGGCGATCAGCGACTGTAGCGAAGCCATCCGCCTCAACCCGGAAACGGCAGAGGCCTATGCAAATCGGGGTATTGCCTATGGCAAGAAGAACGAGTTCGACAAGGCCATGGGCGACCTGAATGAAGATCTCCGTCTCAACCCCCAGGATGTGCAGGCTCATCAAAACCGGGCCTTTATTTTCGCCAAGAAAGGGGATGCGGATGGCGCCATCGGCGACTGGAGCGAAGTCATCCGGCTCCAGCCAAAGAATGTGGCCGCTTACAACATCCGGGCAGCTCTTTACACAGCCAAGCATGATTTCGACCACGCCATCAGCGACTTCACCACACTCCTCAAACTCGATTCCACAAATTCTGAGGCCTACGCCCATCGCATGGAACTCTATGTGCTGAAAGACGACTATCAGAAGGCGGCCGATGACTGCAGGTCGAGCCTCAGACTCAACCCCGGCAACGCCAACCTCTGCAACCTCTTCGCTGTGATGCTGGCCACCTGCCCGGATGCTTCCGTCCGTAACGGAAAAGAGGCGGTGGATTTCGCCAGGAAGGCTTGCGAACTAACCGAGTGGAAGGACCCGGGTTGCATCGCCGCGCTGGCCGCGGCGTATGCCGAGTCCGGCGACTTCGAGCAAGCCCTCAAATATCAAAAGCAAGCCCTGGCCATGTCCGATTGGCCCGAAACGGCACGCACCATCCTGCAGCATCGTCTTGATCTTTACTCGCAGGGGAAGCCGTACCATGAAGAGCCGTCTCACTAACCGGCTGAAGACTTGGTTTATCCATTAGGCAAACATGACCCGAGCGCTATCCTTCAGGCCGGGCCGTTGACAAGATGGAATCCGCGGTGACCCAACTTCCACAGCTTCATTGCGGCTCCTTCTGCGATTGGAATTTCGCCAGTTGATCGGCGGAAATGCCGTCCAGTTCATCCGATGCCGCGTAGATGCGCCGCAACTCATGATCCGGCAACGGGTCCACGGTGGTAACACGCCGGGGCGCTCCATCCCGCTTATCCAATCGCACCGGAAATCGGCGGCTCCTTTTGGGATTCATATCGAAAGCCTATCATCGCCCGTCTGCGGGTCAAATCACGGTTCAATCTTGGCTGGTAGGGCGCGCACTCCGTGCGCGCCGCGGCGGGCAGCGGAGTGCCCGCCCTACCTTTCTGGTCTCGCCATTCAATGACCGTTTGCCGGATCAACCCGGTTTCAACTGCCCGGCGCGCACTTCCCAACGGCGCAGGTCGCGGCCCAGTTCCTGCGGCCAGTTCTCTTCTGTGCAGGTCATGAAGACCTGGCTGCGGGCGTGCTGCGCGCGGTTGAGCAGGGGCAGAAAGGCGGCGCGCCGTTTGGCATCCAGTTCCCCCATCACGTCGTCAATCAATAAAATCGGCGGGACGCCGTGGATGCCGGCCAGGTATTCGGCCTGGGCCAGCTTCAAGGCGATGGCGATGGAGCGCTTTTGGCCTTCGCTGGCGAATTTGGCGGCGGATTTGCCGTCCAGCCGCAACTGCAACTCGTCCCGATGCGGCCCGATGATAGTGGAACGAAAGAGGCGTTCCCGGGCGCGGTTGCGGGCCAGTTCCACGGCGAAATCATGTTTGACAGACGCCTGGTATTCCAGTTCCAGCGGCTCGGCGGAACCGGCAACGCGGGCGCAGGCTTCGCGCGCCAACCCCGCCAACGGCGGGAGGAGTTCCCGGCGGAAAATCATGATTTGCTGCCCCGCCTCGATCAATTCGCGGGTGAAGCCTTCGAGCGCGGATTCGTCGGGGCACGGCTGGCGGAGGAGGGCGTTGCGCGAGCGCAGGGCGCGGGCGTAGCGTTGGAGGACGGGCAGGTAAACGGCGTGGGTGTGGGCCAGGAGCAAATCCATGAAGCGCCGGCGCAGGCGGGCCACGCCTTTGACAAGCTGTAGATCCTCGGTGCAAAAAACCACCGCGCGCACCACGCCGAGATAATCGCCCAGTTTGCGCACCGGCTGGGCGTCGAGGGAGAGTTGGCGCTCGGCCGGCGACCAGTACATTTTGATCTCGTGTTCCGCCTGCGACGAAACGGTGGCGCTGACAAAATAACCTTTCTGGCCGTGGCGGACCATCTGCGAGCCGCCGACGCCGCGAAAGGAGCGGAGGGTGGCGAGCAAATAAATGGCTTCGAGCAGGTTGGTCTTGCCCTGGGCATTGTCGCCCAGCAACAAGTGGAAGCCGGGCGGAAAATCGGCGTCCAACCGCGCGAAATTGCGGAAGTCGCGAAGCCTTAAATGAACCAAATGCATACTCTCCGCACAGGCCCGATTATTTGCCGTGGGCCGGCTTGGGTGGGGACGGGTTCATGGGAGGGATGGGAATTATGGGAGCCATGGGGGTCATTTTCCTTCGGCCGGCTTGGGGGGCGGCGGAACGTGGTGGATGACCAGAGGATAGCGAATCTTCATCACGTCATCCACCAGCACTTCCACATAATAAGGCCCGGCGATTTCAAATTTCACCGCGCCCAGCATGACGACATTGATGGCGTGCTGGGTGACCTCTTGCAGGGAAAATTTCGACTCGTGCTTGCGCAGCACCGTCACCTGGTCCGGCGCGATCAGCCGGATGGTTTCGAGGAACTGGCCGTAGCCGGCCGTCCAGCGGTTGAAGAGGCAGAGGCGGGGCGCGGTCACGGGCACTTCCGGCACGCGCACCGCGTGAAAAACGCCGATGAGCAGGAAACTGCCGTTGATTTCCTGGCGGACTTCCTCGCAGAGAAGCGAACATTGCAAGTCGGGCAGGATTTTGGATGGGGTCATAATAGCTCTCAGATTTTTGGGCGGCGCGACCGCGCCGCCCTGCCAATAATTTCAAATAGGTTTGGCTAAGTTTTTTCTGCGGCGGCCATTTCGGCGGCGCGAACGGTGTTTTGCAGGAGGAGGGCGATGGTCATGGGGCCGACGCCACCGGGGTTGGGGGTGATCTTGCCCGCGATGGGCTGCACGGCTCTGAAATCAACGTCTCCCACCAGGCGGGTTCCGCCTTTGGCCCCGGGGTCCGGCACGCGGTTGACTCCCACATCAATCACCACCGCGCCGGGTTTGACCATGCCGGCCTTGACGAATTCCGGCGAACCCATCGCCGCAATTAAAATGTCCGCGCGCCGGCAATGGCCGGCGAGGTCGCGCGTTTGGGAATGGCAGACGGTGACGGTGGCCCCGCCCTGTTTGGTTTTCTGCCAGAGTATCGCCGCCATCGGTTTGCCCACCAGGTTGCCGCGGCCCAGCACCACCGCTTCCGCCCCGGCAATCACCACCCCGGAGCGGATCAACAATTCGTGAATGCCGGCCGGCGTGCAGGGGCGAAATCCGTCCTCCGCGCCCAGGAGCAGTTTGCCCGCGTTGACGGGATGGAATCCATCCACGTCCTTCTCCGGCGCGACGGCGGCATGAACTCTGGATTGGCAAATATGCCCGGGCAATGGCACCTGCACCAGGATGCCGTGAACCGCGTCATCGGCATTCAGCCGGGCCAGCAAAGCGAGCAATTCGGTTTCGGGAGTGTTTTCGGCCAGCACACAAGTCCGCGAGGAAAAGCCGAGGCGCGCGCCGGCCTTTTCCTTCATCGCCACATAAACCCGCGACGCCGGGTCTTCGCCCACGCGGACAAATACCAGGCCGGGTTGGACGCCGCGGGCTTTGAGCGCGGCCACGCGCCGCGCCGTCTCCTGATGAATCTGTTCCGCGATGGCGCGGCCGTCAATGAGGTTGCCCGGCGGCATCAAGGCATCAGGTCAAGAGTTTGAATCTGGAGAATCGGCGTCTTTGGCCAGCGCCGATCCAGCCACTCCGGGCCGGTCACCGAAACCCGGATGCCGGTGAATCTCTTGAAATTCTTTTCCTTGGCATCGGGCTGGAGATACTCGATGAGCTGCCCGGAATTGATGTCGCGCAATTCATAATCGGCCGGCGCCTGGATGTTCAGCGCCTTGCGGACGGTGCCCTCGCGCGTCACGATGCGCGGCTTGGGGTCAATACCAGCCGATTCGGGGGTCGCGGCGGCGGCGGGCGCGGGCGCGGCGGGAACGGCGGCGGCCGGCGGCGTGGAATTCGCCGGGGCCGGTGGCGGCGCGGTCGCAACGGGTTCGGGCGCGACAATCGGCGGCGGCGATGCCGCGGCCAGAGTGGTGTTGGTGGTTTCAGGAGCCGTATTCGTGGCCGGTGGCGCGGCCGGCTCAGGTGTGGCCGGGGCGGCGGCGACGGGCGCGGCCGTGGCCGGCGCGGTGTTGGTGGTTTCAGGCGTCGTATTCGTGGCCGGCGGCGCAACCGGCTCAGGCGTGGCCGTGGCGGCGGCAACGGGCGCGGTGGCGGCAGGCGGCGTGCTGGCGGTTTCGGAAGTCGTATTCGTGGCTGGCGGCGCAACCGGCTCAGGCGTGGCCGGGGCGGCGGCAACGGGCGCGGCGGCGACCGGCGCGGCGGCGGGTTCAGCCGCCGCTACTGCGGCAGGCGGAGGAGCGGCGGGGGCCTGCATCGTCAGATAATCGGCGCCGACAAATCCGTAAGCATTGGTGGGCGGCTCGATTTGAATCCAATCCGTCACCCGGCGAACTTCCTTGACGGGCGCGCCCTTGTCCAGGCGGGCCACAATATCGTGAAAGTCGCTCGCCCCGCTCCGCACGTTGACGCGAGCCCTGGAAATCGTCATGGTATTTGTGTCAACATAATCGGCGAAGACCCAGACGGCGGCGTTGGTGGGCAGGGTGATGCGCGCCCAATTGGTTGGTTCATTGGGCCTGGGCCGGGCGAGGGTGATCTGCTCCAGGACCGTGACCGACTGCCCTTTAGCCACATGGGTGATGAGTTCGCCGGCGAAGGCCGGCTGGGAGCGGACGATGAGCGATTCTATTCTGACGGTGGCGCTGGCCGGCGGGTTTAAAACGACGTCTTTGGCCAGCGGGCCGGTGACACTGCGCGAGATGGTGGCGGGCGGATTGGTATCCCGGGCCGCATCTTGCGCCCAAACGGAGGCGGCGGCCAGCCCGGCCAGCCCGCCCAAAAGCCAGAAGTTCGATTTCATAAAGATTGAAGGAGAGATTTGATCTCCGGTTCTGTCAACGCCCGCCATTTGCCCGCGGGCAACTCGCCCAGTTTGATCGGCCCGATCCGCACCCGTTGCAAACGCTGCACGGTCAAGTTCTCCGCCTCGAACAGCCGCCGCGCCTCGCGGTTCTTGCCCTCCGTCAGTTCCAGCTCCACCGTGCTGCTCGTATTATTGGCCGAGATCAGCCGCGCGCGCGCCGCCTGCAATTTCTCCCCCCCGCTGACCAGGCCTTGCGTGAACTTCTTCAAAGTCTCTGTCTTGACCCGCCCTTCGATCTGGGCCACATAGGTCTTCGTAATCCGATAGCGCGGATGGGTTAATTTCAAGCAAAAATCGCCGTCATTCGTCAAAAAAATCAGCCCCTCGCTCTGAAAATCCAGCCGTCCCACGGAAAACAAATCGCTCCATTCCTTGGGGAGCAAGTCGCCGATGCGGGGCCGCGCCTCAGCCGCCGCCCGCGAACAGATATAGCCGCGCGGCTTGTGCAGCGCGATGTAGCGCCGGGCTTTCCGGCCCACCACCCGCCCGTCCACCGCCACCTTATCCCTTCCCGGCTCGATCTTCACGCCCATTTCCCGCACCACCGTTCCGTTCACCGCCACCCGGCCCGCGGCGATGATCCTCTCACTGGCCCGCCGTGAGGCGATGCCCGCCTGCGCCAAAACTTTTTGCAAACGAACCACAACGAGAACTCCGGAATTGCGGATTGCAGATTGCGGATTGCGGATTGAAAAACAGGTTGTGGCGCTTGCAAATCCGCCATCTTAAATCCGCAATTCGCAATCCGCAATTCGCAATGGCGTCACACGTCCGCTTTGGTCTTGCGCAGTCCGGTGACGCGGTCCCCCTCCTTCCACTGGCCGCGTTTCTTGAGAATCTCCACCCGTTCAAACCGTTTCATGACATTGCGCTTGGCTCCGGTGGTGGTGGCGGCGCGCAGACTTCGATGCTGTGACATAAATTTTAAATGCTGTTTCCGTCCGGTGCGGGATCGGGTTGTTGTAATACCATCTGCGCCGCCAAAAGCAAAGCATTTTATTTCCCTTTTGGTCGGCTGGGTGGAACAGGCGACCCGCCTGTTCCGGTCGGCGACTCGCCGACCGGATCGGAGAATGACCGGCTGTGGCCGTGACGCGGCGCCTGTGCCAAGAGTCGCATTCGACGTTCCGCCGGGCCAGTGGCCCGCCGGGACGGGCGGGTCGCCCGTGCCACCCAAGCTTCATGAATCAGACGGGTCAGGCCGGGCGCAAAAACCGCATCCAACTGTCGCCGTGCTTGAGGATCTTGGTTTCCTCCCAGATGGCGGGGACGCTCAAGGTGTCGCGCCGGGCGTGGCCCAGAATGAACAGGCCGCCGGGAGAAACCAGGGCGGGCAAGGCGGCGTTGTCCAGCAGTTGCTGGGCGCAGGAGGTGGAGCGGCGGCCCGTGTTCTTTTCGCCGTAAGGCGGGTCGGCGAAAATCAGATCGAATTGTTGACTCGTGGCGGCCAATTGGGCGATGGCGGCGGAAGCGTCCTGCACCCGGAGATCGAGCAGGCCGGAAGGGAGGCGGGCCAGCGCCAGGTTTTGCCGGATGAATTGGGCGTGGCGGCTCGATTTCTCCACGCACACGGCCTGGGCGGCGCCGCGGCTCAGGCATTCCAGGCTCAACGCGCCGGTGCCGCCAAATAATTCCAGCACCCTGGCCCCGGCGAGGCGCGGGGCCAGGCTGTTGAAAACCGCCTGGCGAACCAGGTCGGGCGTGGGACGGACCTCGAATCCTCTGGGGGCTTTCAGGATCGTCCCGGCCGCGCTGCCGCCGATGATGCGCATGGCCTTGCCGGCGGGCCGGAACGCCCGCCCCACGTTAGATTCCCCGGCCGATCATGTACTTAACCAGATCAGCCACGCGGCAGCTATAGCCCCATTCGTTGTCGTACCAGCTCACCAGTTTGAAGAACCGCTTGTTCAACTCGATGCCCGAGCCGGCGTCGAAGATGGATGACGACGGGCAATGAATGAAGTCCGAGCTGACCACTTCGTCCTCGGTGTAATCGAGGATGCCCTTCAAATAGGTCTGGCTGGCTTTCTTCATCGCGGCGGAAATTTCCGCATAGTTGGTTTCCTTGACCGTGCGCACTGTCAAATCCACGCACGACGAAGTGGCGACCGGGACGCGGAAGGACATGCCGGTCAATTTGCCTTTGACTTCGGGGCAAACCAGGCCGACGGCCCGGGCCGCGCCGGTGGTGGAGGGGATGACGTTGATGGCCGCGCTGCGTCCGCCCTTCCAATCCTTTTTGCTGGGGCCGTCCACGGTTTTTTGGGTGGCGGTGTAGGCATGGATGGTGGTCATCAGACCTTCCTCGATGCCAAACCCTTCCTTGAGCAGGACATGGACGAGCGGGGCCAGGCAATTGGTCGTGCAGGAGGCGTTGGAAATAATGTGGTGTTTGGCCGGATCGTATTTCTCGTGGTTGACGCCCATCACGACCGTGATGTGCTCGTTCTTGGCCGGGGCGGAAATGACAACTTTCTTCGCTCCGGCGGCCAAATGGCCCTTGGATTTTTCGCCGTCGGTGAACAGGCCGGTGCATTCGATGACCAGGTCCACGCCCAGATTTTTCCAGGGCAGGCCGGAGGGGTCCTTGGCGCTGACGACGTGAATGTCGCGGCCATTGACCACCAGAATGTCGTCCTCCGGCTTGTCGGGGGCCGATTTGCGGGAGGAAACCAGGCCCTGGAAGCGGCCCTGGGTGGAATCGTATTTGAGGAGATAGGCCAGATTGTCGGCGGGGACGATATCGCCGGCGGCGACCACATCCAGGTCCTTGCCGATCAGGCCTTGTTCGGCGATGGCGCGGAAGACCAGACGGCCAATGCGTCCAAACCCATTGATTGCAACTTTGAGAGGCATAATTCGTTTTTTCTTTCTATTGATGATGATAAATTACCATGAATTACCAAACTAGGGTTGCATGTTACCGCCGCGCCGCCCGGGGTCAATGAAAAACTCAGCGAAGATGGAGGATGGAAAATGGCGGATGGCAAAGAGAGACGTTGCGGAAATGGGAATGTCCCGGTCAGGGGAAAACCAGGCGGATGGAGGGGGAGGAAGGAATGTGGCCGGCGGGCCAGTAGGTGGTCAGCTCAGCGTGACTCAGCCAATTCGTGCGGAAACTGGTGCTGGAGGTCATCTGACCACTGCCATCGCCGAACAGAACATTGCCCCACCCAGGCGTGTTTCCGGCTGAATGCATCTTCACGGACCATGAGACAGGCTTGAATAGCGAATTGGTCTGGATGGCCACGTCATTCCCTTTTCCACTTTCAGGAGAGAAGCCATAATAGCGATAAGCCTCCCCGCCATTGCCTAAATTCCGGTCACCGCCCGCGATTGATTGAGGATAGATGTCGCTTGCGCTCACGCCGACAAAGTAAGAGAGGTGGGTGTTATCCTTGAAATCTGTAGTGAAGTTGGTTGCTGACTGCCGTTCGTCTGTGGGGCAAACGACCAATTTGGGAGATTGCCCAAGCTCGTTTTGCATGATGAAGTAGTTGGTCCAGCAGATGGCGCCTTGATCAGCATTGGTGAGAAAATCTGCCCATCCGCCACTGACCACGGTCTGATCGGCAGGGTTGTGGCCGCTGTGATCTGCAGCCCAGAGGCGATAAGCCGTGCCGATTTCTTTGAGTTTGTGAAGGCAACTCATGCCATCGCGCGTTTTCGCGCGACCAAACATGGGCAAGATCATTGAAACTAACACCCCAACGATCACAATCACGACGAGCAATTCAATGAACGTGAATGCGGACACAGCGCGCATCGCTTTTTGTTTCATAGAGCCTCCAGGAACAAGTCAACCACATTGCGCGGTTGAAAGCAAGGCGAGAACGTCAAAAAACGAAAACGAACGGAGCGGTGGAGTAGTGGAGCGATGGGAGGGACCAATGCCCGAATTATTGGCGGTAGGGCGGGCAGTCCTCTGCCCGCCGCACGAAGGTTGCGCAGCGTACATTCCCCCGGCCACGGTCCGACGAATTACCAATGACAAATACTCAATGGCCAATTCTCGATTCCGGCCCTGGAGCACTGCCTCACGGGTTCTCAGAATTGAAAATTGGCAATCGAAAATTGGTCATTGGTAATTGAGATGCGCAGCTCAATCTTCGGCGCGCGGGTCCCAGGCGTCGCGCAGGGCGTCGCCGACGAAATTGAGGGCGAGGAGGGTCAGCGCCAGCACCGCCCCCGGAAATAGTATCAGCCACCAGTACACGCGGATGGAGTTGATCTGCTCGCTCCCGCTGGCAATGAGCGAACCCAAACTGGCCTGGGGCGGCTGAATGCCCAATCCCAGCCAGCTCAGAAACGACTCGTAGAGAATGATGGACGGGATGGTCATTGTCAAATAGACGATGATCACGCCATAGACATTGGGCAGGATGTGGCGCAGCAGTATCCGCCCGTGGCCGGCCCCGAGGGCCCGGCTGGCGTCCACGAAGGCGCGGTGGCGCAGGGACAGGACCTGCCCGCGCACGATCCGCGCCATGGGCAGCCAGGAGACCGCGCCCAGCCCGCCAAACAGGGCGGTGAATTGCAGCCATTGCACCGCGCCGTCGGAAAGGCGCTCCGGCCCGCTCTGCCATTTGCCGAGCAGGGCGTTGAGGGTGGTGATGAGGACGATGACAAATATAATTGACGGCATGGAATAGAGGACATCCACGCCGCGCATCATCACCGCGTCCCAGCGTCCGCCGCGGTAGCCGGCAATCGCGCCCCACAACACCCCGATGACCAGGCTGACCGCCGTTCCCACCAGGCCGACCAACAAGGAAAGCCGCGCGCCGCCGCAAACCCGGCTCAACAAATCGCGTCCGTGAACGTCGGTGCCGAACCAGTGCGGCCCGCCCGGCGGCTGGAATTGGGCGTCGGAAATGGCGTTGGGCGGATAGGTCATGGCCGGCGGGAGATGCGGCGCGAAGAGCGGCCGGTTGAAGAGGGGCCAGATCAAAATCAGCGCCACGAGGAAGGCCAGAACAGAAGCGGAGGCCATCGCCACCCGATTGCGCCGGAAACGCCGCCAGGCCCGCTGATTGGGGCTGAGGCCGGATATTTCAAACTCGCTATTCATATTTCACCCGCGGATCCAGCGCGCTGTAGGCGAAATCAACGGCCAGATTCAACACCAGCAGGAGCACGGCATAGAGCAGCACCAGGCCGACGACCATAGTGTAATCGCGATCCAGCGAGCTGTTGACCATGAAGACGCCGATGCCCGGTATTTGAAAAAGATTTTCCACGATGAACGAGCCGGTGAGCAAGTCGGCCAGCATCGGCCCGGAATAAGAGAGCACCGGGAGCACCGCGATGGGGAAGGCGTGTTTGGCGAAGACGGCGATTTCGCTCAAACCCTTGGCGCGGGCGGTGGTGATGAATTCGCACCGCAACGTGTCGAGCATCCCTTCGCGCATGAGGCGGGCAATGCGCCCGGAAAAGTAGAGTCCGAGCGTGAGGGTGGGGAGAATGGCGTGCCAGGGGGAACCCCAGAGGGCGACGGGGAACCAGCGGAGTTTGATGGCGAAAAACATAATGAGCATGGGGCCGATGACCAGGCCGGGCACGCAAATCACCAGCAGCGCCGCCAAGCTGCCGGCATAATCCGGCCAGCGCCCCCTTCGCGCCGCCGTGAAGAAGCCGAGGGGAATCCCCGCGCCGAGGGCGAAGCAAAAAGCGGCCGCGCCCAACGTCAGCGAGACGGGCAGAGCCTGCCCGATGATGTCACTGACGGAATGATTCCGGTATTTGAGGGACGGCCCGAAATCGCCGTGGAGGATGCCGCCGAGATAGCGCAAGTATTGTTGCCAGAACGGTTCGTCCAGGTGGTATTGGGCGCGCAGATTGCGCTCAATCTCCGGCGAGGCCGGTTTGCGTTCGCGATCAAACGGCCCGCCCGGCACGGCATGCACCAGCGCGAAGGCGAGAAAGCTGATGACGAGCAGCAGCGGGATCAGGAAGAGAATTCGTTTGGCGAAATACATTCAATCCGGCCTGCATCTTGACCCCGCCGAATTCGACGTGATTAAAATTGGGGTTATTAGATCAAACGGGGATATTGACCTTCGGTGTTCTCCCGGGCCTGCGGGAGCGGGCTTCGAGCCATCGCGCAAAGGACCTCGAGCCTTCGCCCGACGCTCTGCCTGCCAGGATGTTCTCCACGCTGATATCCTCATCCAAATCAGGCCAGTGAATTCCTTCACCCTCGCCGATAAACCTGTGGTTGGCGCGCTCATCCGGGGAACCCTGCAACAAACGCGGATACCAAGCCAGCGGCACAGAGACGGTGCGGCCATCGGCCAAATCAACAACCAAGGTGTCCTCAGTCAATCGAGCTGCCGTCGCTCTGCTGGTTGCTTTATCAATCACCAAAGTAGTCATGCCATTTTTCCAAGAGTACCACCTGATGCTCTGAAATCAACCTGTAAATGTCCATCAGTTCAGCCCGGCTGAAACCACTGCTGGATTCCAACGCGACAGGTTCCAGCCAGTACTTTGCCTTGCTTTTGTCCCGTTCGACATGCACATGAGGCGGCTCATGGCGGTCTCCGGCATAAAAGAATGCGCGATATGGGCCTGAGCGTAAAGCAGTCGGCATCAGCAAATTTGGCGGATTCTGCCCCTCCGGCTCATTGAACCCGTTTTCCCTGGATGATGCGATCCCCGATGGAGCGCATCTCTTCAGATGAATACGGCGTGAATGGCCCGTCTATGGCCTTGAGCAATTCCGCCTCCAGTTCAGGGTTGTCTGTCTCCAAGTCCAGCGGCTTGCGCGTGTCTAGCCAGACCTGCTTCCCGCCATCGGTCAGGATGATCACCGCTCCCTCATGGGCCTCGGCAATGAGCTCGGCCAGTTGCCCCTGAGCTTCTCTGACAGTCAATGTTTTCACGTTCGCAGCCTAACTCAAACTGCACGCAGGGGCAAGCCGAACCAGCGCGAAGGCGAGGAAGCTGATGACGAGCAGCAGCGGAATCAGAAAGAGAGTTCGTTTAATGAAATAAATTAAAAATCAAGTGCGGAACAGGACGTCTTCGCGCTTGAACAGGGCGACGGCCAGGGCCACGGCCAGGGCGGCGTATAGGCACATGGAACCGAACACCAGGGCGATCAAGTTCCAATGAAACAGGCCGGACATGATTTCGCGCCCGGCCAAACTGACGTTCAAGACCGGCACCAGGGCCAGCCCATAGTTGAGTTCGATGCCGGGCAGGGCCGCCGCCGCCGCCGGAACGATCGTGCAGATGAGCAGCGGCTGGAGATAGGAGTTGGCCTCCTTGGCGCTGCGGGAATACAAGCCGATGGCCAGCATGGCGCCGGAAAAGAAAATGGCCAGCGGCAGCATCATCACCATCACGGCCAGAAGGGAAGAGGGATCAATGGCCAGCGGCAGGGAATTGCCTTTGGCGGAATTGCCCACCAGTTTGTTGAGCAACATCAAGGCCCCGCCGTTGGAAACCAGGGAAAGACAGGCGGTGGCCAGCGAGACGGTCAGCACCACCAGGCCCTTGCCCAAAACCAGATGGGTGCGCGCCACCGGGCTGCACAAAAGGGTTTCCATCGTGCCCCGCTCTTTTTCGCCGGCGGTCAAATCAATCGAGGGATAAATGGCCCCGGTCATGCACATGACAATGACGAGGTAAGGCAAGATCATGCCGATGAGGTTGCCGCTGACTTTGGCGGGAGAGGCGACGTTGGTCCGGCGGATGTCGAAGGGCGTGAGCAGTTTCTCCGGCAGATGCCGGTCGGCCAGCCGTTCACCAATGATATGGTCCCGCCTTGACCGGAAAAACTGATCCAGCGCCTGAACAGCGATCATGGACTTGAATTCGCCTTCGTAGGTGTAGATGGTGACAGCCGCGGCATCGCCCGCCTGGACGGCGGCATCGAAGTGGGCGGGAATGGCAATGGCGGCGCTGATTTTTTTGTCGGAAATGAGGTTGGTGAAATCCTGGCTGGGCGCGACGAAGGCAAAGGCGTTGAGCGCGCGCAAAGCCGCCAGGGTATTGGTGGAATCTTCTCCGCCCAGGATCATCACCTTGGGAATTTCCTGGCGCACCTTCCCGCCCAGCTTGACGGCGGTCAGACCAAGGCCGGTCATGAGCAGCGGCATCACGATCACGGGCATGACAATCATGGAAACAATGGTGCGCCGGTCGCGCAGCAAATCGCGCAATTCCTTGCGATAGACCAGGCCGATGTTGCGGCGGCTCATGGCGTTTCCTCCACCACGCGGACGAATATGTCCTCCAGGTCCTGGCAGGCAAAACGCTCGCGCAATTGCCCCAGGCTGCCCTCCGCCATGATCCGCCCGTGATGAATGATGGCGATGGTGTCGCACAGTTTCTCCATCTCGCTCATGACATGGGTGGAGAAAATCACCGTCTTGCCCCGCCCGCGGCATTCGCGGATAAACCCGACGACGGCGCGGGAGGCCAGCACGTCCAGCCCGTGAGTCGGCTCGTCGAAAATCATCACAGGCGGGTCGTGAATGAGAGTGCGGGCGATGGAGACTTTTTGTTTCATGCCGCTGGAAAGTTTGTCGCAGCGTCCGTCGCGGAATTCATTCATGTCCAACGCCGTGAAAAGAGCGTCGAGGCGCGGGCGCAAAAGGTCGTCACTCAAGCCGTGGAGGCGGCCGAAGTATTCCACCAATTCGCGGGCGGTGAGGCGTCCGTAAAGCGCGGTGCCGGTGGAGAGAAAACCGATGTTGGCGCGGACTTTTTCCGGCTGGGACACCACTTCGTAGCCGGCTACGGTGGCGTCGCCGGAACTGGGCTGAAGAATGGTGGCCAGGAGGCGCAGACAGGTCGTCTTGCCCGCGCCATTGCCGCCGAGCAGCCCAAAAATCCTCCCCGGCCGGCAACGGAAGCTCACGTTGTCCACAGCGCGGATTTCTCCGCGTTTTTTGTCGCGGAAGATTTTGGTCAGTTGCCGGGCTTCGATCATGGCGTCGTCTCGAAACGATAACCGATGTCCCGGATGGTCTGAATAAAAATCGGATGATGCGGGTCGGCTTCGATTTTGGCGCGCAAGGTCGTGACGCACCGGTCCACGCTGCGATCCGTTACCACCACCTCCTGGCCCCAGACGGCGTCGAGGATGCCGTCGCGCGTGAGAGCGCGCCCGGCGCGCTTGAGGAAAAACTCCAGCAGGCGAAATTCCTTGGAGGTCAGGATGACCTCCCTGCCTTCGCGAAATAATTTGTGCGCGGCCGGGTCGAGGCGGAACGGGCCGAAATCATATTGGGCGGCGGCGCCCTGGCGGCGGAGGAAGGCTTTGACGCGGGCGATCAGCTCGCGAATGCTGAACGGCTTGGTCACGTAATCATCCGCCCCCAATTCCAGGCCGCGCACGATGTCCTCCTCCTGTCCCTTGGCCGTGAGCATGATGATCGGCATGTCCAATTGGCGGGCGCGGGCGGCGCGGCAAATCTCGTAGCCGTTGACCTTGGGCAGCATGAGGTCGAGCAGGACCAAATCGGGCCGCTCGGCCAGCAGGGCGGCCAGCCCTTTTTCGCCGTTGTTGGCGAGGCGGACGAGATAACCCAGCGTTTCAAAATTGTCCTTCAACCCGCGCAGCAAGGCGGGGTCGTCCTCAATAATTAAAATAGTTTGCGGATTCATGCCATCATCCTCGGCGGCTTCTGGGAATCTTACGTTCAACGGGGCCAAGGTACGGCGGGCACTCCTGTGCCCGCCGCGGCGCGCAGGGAGTGCGCGCCCTGCCAGCGAGGACAGAGGCGTTGCGCCACGACCACAGTCCGTCTCTCTCGGTTCAGGTCGGCGAGTCGCCGACCTGAACAGGCGGGTCGCCTGTGCCACCCAAGCAAAGCGGCGCCGTCAAGATCGCGCCAGGGAAAGGAACCAGGGAGTGGCCGCCAAGCCGCCCCAACTGCCGGGCTTGTGGGAGGCAAGGAATACTTTGCGCAGCGTTTCGTCGTAGGGCGCCAGGGCGGTCCACAAGACGCCGGGAGTGTCCTTCCAGCGCGGGTCCGCCGCGCCGCCGTCCATGCGCTGGAAGGCCGCGCCCTCCACTTTTTTGTTCCACATGAAATCGCGGTTGGTGGCGATAAGACGGGCCAGGTCGTCCTGGTCAAACACCAGGCCGTGCTCGCGGGCGCAGACGATGGCCTCGACATCAATGCCGTAGTAACCGCCGTTGGGATGGACCCCCACCCAATGTTTGGGCGAGCCGTTGCTTTGGTAATCCCAGGGGCCGGCCGGCTCCCAATAATTCCAAACCAGGTATGGGCCGTTGTCGCGCGTCTTGATGCGGGATTTCATCAGACGAAACCACTTTTCCGCGCGCGTTTTGTAGGCGGGGTTTCCCGTGACATCGTGCAGCGCCAAAAGCCAGAGGGCGACGGCGTTGGCCTTGTTGTCGGGATGAGAAAAGCCCGTGCCGGGTTCGTTTCTTTTGGCGTAGCCGTCGGACCATTTGCCGGGCATCTGCGCGCGCGCGCCTTCAATGCCGAAGGGCAGGACGACGGAAATGACGCCGCCGTTGGCCGTCTCGCGCCATGCGCCGCGCTGGTCCCATTTCTCAAAGACTCGCTCGGAAAGATTGAGGTAACTTTCCGCCCTGGCCTGATACTTGGTCTTGAGAACGGGGTTTCTCAGAATTTGGCCGGCCATGAGGGTGACAGGCCGCAGCGCCATGGCCTCGCCCAGAAGGCTGTCGGCCAGGTAAGAGTTGAGCTGGTCGGTGTCCGTGCCCGCCGCGCCCGCCTTTGGCCAGCCGATGAAACCATCCGGCTCGGTGACGCCGCGGCGCACCCACGAATCGGTCCAATCCACCAGGTGGTCAATCCATTCGGAATCGTGAGTGGCCATCCAGCCGTAGTAAAACCCGTTGAGGAACGGGCTGATGAGCCAGCCGATTTCCTCGCCCAATTCCTTGTCGCAATAACGCGAGCGCTCATCGTTGCGGATATATTTCTGCCATTGTTCCAGCCACGATTTAGCCAGGGCCGGTTCGATCCACGGGGCGGCGTCCTGGGCCGGCGCCGCCCCAACCGAGCGGGGGCCGAGAGCCTGCGCGGCGGCGAGGGCAAGAGCCGTGCCGGAAAGGTCCTTGAGGAATTTGCGCCGGTTCATGGGGGAAATTTGGGCGCAGCACCGCCCTCTGGCAAGCAAAAACACAAGGCTTCCGGCTGGAATCGACGTCAGCGATATCTCAATTGAAAGAGCAGGGCCAATTTCTGCTCAACTTCATCCTGCCAGGCTTGGGACAACTTGCCCATATCCCGCCGGATAAGGGTCGTGGTCAAGGTGACGAGGCGATGCAGCCGCAGCACCGAAGCCACCCGCAATCCGGTTGCGCCAAAATCCTTCCGCTGCGGGTCGAGAATAACATCCGTGGCGGAAACATCCGTCGGCATTTTGCTGCTGACGAAAGCCACAACAACGTGACGATGAGGGCCGATGGGTTCCGTCAGACAGACGGCGGGGCGGACCTTGCTGGCCGTCATGTCGTCAAACGGAAACGGGACAAGGACGATTCTACCCCTGGTCATGAAACGGTTTGCCATCGGCGGTAGTGTAGACATCCTCAGCGGCATCCTTCAAAAAATCAAAAGCGGGGCTGGCGGCGGCTGCTCTTGTCCAGGCGGCTTCCGAAATGTCCCCGGCCTCCGGGACGAGAACAATCACTCGGACGCGACTCTGTTTGGCGATGGGCAGCGGCTGGTCCAGCCGCAACTGGTGCTGCGCATCCACAACCCCGGTGGTTTCAATCGCATTCATGACCGGTACAATGTCCCTGATTGTGACCAAAAGACAAATACATTCTTGGCATTGACGGCCAATCTTGGGTGGCCAGGCAAGGCAGGGCGGGCAGTCCCCCCTGTGCGCCGTAGGCTTGGCAAAGGCAGATGCCCGCCGCGGCCCGGACCGAGTTCGCGCCCTGCCACCCGTGACTGGGCAGCGGTGTATTATCAGTTCAAGGTGTCCGCGCTCTTTGGGTAAAATAAAATAAACCCCTTGACAATCTCCACAAGTGTAAATATGATATGACATATTTAAATAAAAGACCGCCATGCCGAAACCCAAAATTGAACTGACCGGGGCCGAATGGCGCATCATCAAGGCCGTCTGGGAAAACGAGCCGTGCGCCGCCCCCACCATCCAGGAAAGGCTTTTCCCCCAAACCAAATGGACCTATTCCACCGTCCGCACCCTCATGGACCGCATGGTGGGCAAAGGCCTGCTCACCGCCGAAAAAATCCGCAACCTCACTCTCTTCCGCTCCGCCGTCACGCAGGAGCAGGCCCGGCAAGGCGAATTGGCCTACGCCCTCAAGCACGCCTTTGACGGCGCGATGGCCCCGATGTTCCAGTGCCTGCTGGACACCAATAAACTCGGCGCAGATGAACTTTCCGAACTGGAGGAGTTGATCAAGGCCAGAAAACGCGCCGCCAAAAAATAGCTCTCCACACGCTCTCACCAAAGCAAACGAACATGAACTCCCTCATTGAAATCTTGAACCTCCGGGGCGCGCAGTTCCTTCGCTTCGCCTGGCCGATGTTGTGGCAATCGAGCGTTCTCATCGCCCTCCTTTTCGGGCTGGATGTCGCCTTGCGCAAAAAGGTCCGCGCCACGGTGCGCTACGTGCTTTGGATGCTCGTTCTGCTGAAGCTCGTTCTTCCCGCTTCCCTTTCGCTGCCGACCAGCGTCGGCTATTGGGTCCCGGCTCCAGAATCGGTCGCGCTGGAACAGGCCATGTCTCCGCCCCTGCTGGCGACTGTTCAAACTCCACGCCCGGCCATCCTACCGATTGCGGCGCCCCTGCCCCATTCCGCTCCGGTTGTTCCCAGCACAATTCCGCTCCCTGCCTTGGCCTGGCCGGGGCTCGTTGCCGCCTCATGGTTTTGTGGCGTCGCCGTGTTGACCCTGGTCTTTTTGCTCCGGGCCAGACAGGCGCATCGCATCGCCGCCCGCGCGGCCGCGACGGATAAATTCTCCGGTTTCCTTTCGGTTTGCGCCCGGAAAATGGGCCTGCCGCCGGGTGTGTGTTTGAGGTTGAGCGATGCGGTGGAAACCCCCGCCGTGTGCGGGTTGCTTCATCCGGTTGTCCTCCTGCCGAAGACACTGGCCGAAAAACTGGACAAGCCCCAACTGCGCGCCGTATTGCTGCACGAACTGGCGCACATCCGCCGCCGCGATTTATGGGTGGGCCACTTGCAAACCGCGCTCCAGATTTTCTATTTTTACAACCCATTCCTCTGGCTGGCCAACGCCGCCATCCGCCGCGCGCGCGAGGAGGCCGTGGACGAAATGGTGTTGGTGGCGATGGCCGATGAGGCCGCAGTCTATCCCGAAACCCTGCTCCATGTGGCGAAATACTCGTTGCAAGCCCCGCGACTGGCCTTTGGCTTCGCCGGCATATTGGAAAGCAAAAGCACCCTCGGAGCGCGCATCCGCCTGATGCTCCATCGCCCCTGGCCCACCAGCGCAAAACTGGGCATTCCTGGCGCGCTGGCGCTGGTCATTCTCGCCTTGGTCCTGCTGCCGATGGGTCACGCTGGAAAAATGCCCTCCTATCAGGGCAAGACGGCCGAAGAGTGGCTCAACCAGATGAATTTCAGCGAGAATCTGGATGACAGGGTCAATGTGGAGGTAATTTATGCCTTCAAGCAAATGGGCGGGAAGGCCATGCCGTTTTTGCGCAAGACACTTGCCCAGACCATCCAGACCGATATGTCAGCCTCAGCCATAGGACGGCAGATGATACCCGGTTCTGGCATAGGACGGCCAAGGATGCGCGATGGGCGGGAATATGCCGCTTTCGTTCTAGGACAAGTGGGGCCGGTCGCCGCGCCCGCCATGCCGGAGCTTCTTGGCCTTCTCTCGGGTCACGATGTTGTTGCGACCCGCGCGGCTGCGGCCTTGGGCGCGATTGGGCCTCAGGGGCGCTCGGCTGTCCCGGCGCTCTTCACGGCATTGCGGTCGGGCAACGGCGCTGCTGGCGGGGCGTTGGTGCGGATTGATCCTGAGAATCCCGCGCTGGTGCCGGCGCTCATCGAAGTGGTGCAGAACCCTCCGCCAAGCTTCAATAGCCAGCCAGCAGAGGAAGCGGTGGAAGCGGCGGTCGCCTTGAAAAACTTGGGTCCCAAGGCCATCGCGGCCGTGCCTGCATTGCGCAATATGCTGTCCCAAACAAACGGCCCCACGCTTCCGGCCGATCCGCGCCTTTTTGCAGCGTGGGCGCTCCAGAAAATAGCTCCGGACCAACCAGACCTTGCCGCGGAAATCAACGCGGTCTTGCATCCCCCACCCGGCCCATTGCCGGACATCAACCAACTCCTGGAGAATGCGGAAAAGGCGACTCCAACAGGGCGAGGCTCCGAAAGCCTTGGATATGCGCTCCAGGAACTGGGCGGCGCGGTTGCAACACTGCGGTTCAGCGGTTCGCCTGTTCCCGAGGCCATGATTCGGGAGAGGATTCTGCCATTATTTGCGCGGGCACTGGATGGTTCAGACGCGCACGAATTCAGCGGCACCTTTGCCGGACTGAGCGGATTAGGCCGGGCGGCCGCTCCTCTTTTGCCAAGAGTAATCGCCTTTCTGGGAACGAACGATTCCAGCGCGCGGTTGAACGCCATCTGTTTGCTGGGCAACATCGCTCCTGGAGACATGGCAACTCTGCCGACCCTCATCCAATTGCTCAATGATGTGGACGATCCGGTTAGGCAAAACGCTTGCTCCGTTTTGACGCATTTCGGTCCCGAAGCAAAAGCCGCGATACCCGGCCTCCACCGATGCCTCAAGGAAGATGCCATTTGGACCCAGTTCCAGGCGGCACTGGCTTTATGGCACATCGCCAAGGAGCCGCCCTCCTTCCCCCTCTTGAAAACTGCCATCAGCCTGGATGAAAACGGAGACTACGTTCCGTTGCGCATTTTGGAGATTCTGGGTGAATTGAGCCCTCAGTTTGCTCAGTCCGAAGGAGCCAAGTCCATGATCCGCCAACTCGCCCAATCCTCCAACGCCGAAGTGCGGACCAACGCCCTGGCTTTGCTCGATAAAATTGGCGAAAAAAGAAGCATCCCCTAAGTTCGGCAAATATCCGCATTTTTTCGCGTTTCTTTCTTGCCAATCCGGGCTTATATGCTAACTCTCCCTCATGAGGCCAAGACACGTAAAGTCGAGGTGCCGGAGGGCGCGGAAGCAAGGCGGCCTTTCTTTTGCCATGCAGACCGTCCGATTTTTCTGCATTTTGCATTCTGCATTCATTTAAGTGCCTCTCCATGAACCATTTACACGCCAAGCCCGGTTTTCCAGGTCAAGCCCAATCAAGCCTAATCAGGCCTAATCAAACTAAATTAAGTCAAATTAAGCCACTTTTTTCCTTCACCATGAACTGCCATCCCAATCAAGACTGCCTTGTTGAGGCTTCTTCCGCCCAACCATTCAAATGGCGGAGGGAAAGTCGTTCGCGACGGGCGCTCCCTGAATTGGCCATGCTGCTCCGGCACCCCCCATTTTCCGGGTTTGACTTGCGGGGCGGGGAAATTTAGACTTTGGCAAATGTTGGCTGTTGAACCCAGTCTGGTCGCCGCTCCCTCGGCCGCCCCGCCGCCCAAACCGTCGCCGGGCTGGAAACACATCGTCCAGTCGGTAGAACCGTTCTTGCTGGCTGTGGGACAGCGGTTGGTGGCCCAAACCGACGAGTTTGAGCCGCAAATCGCCGCCTACGCCCAATACGCGCTGACCGCGCAGGGGAAACAGTTGCGCCCGGTCTTGGTGGCGTTGAGCGGCGAGGCCTGCGGCGGTTTGAACGACTCCCATCTGACCCTGGCGGTGATTATCGAAATGGTGCATCTGGCCACCCTGGTGCATGACGATATTATTGATGAGGCTGACTTGCGCCGGGGCCGCCCGAGTCTGGCGGCCAATTGGGGGACGGAAGTTTCCGTGCTGTTGGGCGACTGCCTGTTTGCCCATGCCTTGAAGCTGGCCGCCGGTTTTCCCACCCCGGAAATTTGCCGGGAAGTGGCCGCGGCCACCAATACGGTTTGCGCCGGGGAAATTTTGCAGACGCGGAGCCGGGGGATTTTCGAGGTGGCCCGCGGCCATTACTTCAAGATGCTGTCCATGAAAACGGCGGAGCTTTTTGCCTTGTCATGCCAACTGGGCGGCTTTCTGAGCAAGGCGGCGGCGCCGCGCCGGGAAGCCTTGCGCCAATACGGCCTGGCCCTGGGGACGGCCTACCAATTGTATGATGATTGCCTGGATGTTCTGGGTTCCGAGTCGGCCGCCGGCAAATCCCTGGGGGCCGATCTGGCCAAAGGCAAAATGACGCTGCCGGTCTTGATTGTGCGGGACCGCGCCACGCCGGGCGACCAGCTTCAATTGCGGGAATGGCTGCAAACCTGGGACCCGGCGCACCTGGCCGGCCTCGTGGCGCTGATCGAGAAATATGACGCGTTCACCGAATCTCGGACGGTGATTCAGCACTATTTATCAGCGGCGCGGCAGGCGGTGTCGGCCTTGGCTGTGTCGGAGGGGCGAGCCCGGCTGGTGGGATTGACGCATTTTTTGGCGGAACAAACGGCCGCGCTGGGGGTTGTGTATTAGAACCATTTAAATTGGCCAGGCCAATTACAGCCTACGAAAACACAACTCGAAAAAACGATGCGCGCCCTGTCCATCCAAGAAGCGGACCCCGTGCCCGCCGCCCAGCCGGAGGAGGACTGGGCGCTGGTTCGCCGCGCCCAGCGGGAAGACATGTCAGCCTACGATGAGCTGATCCGGCGCTATCAGGAACGGATTTACGCCACCATCTATCACATGACCTCCAACCACGAGGACGCCAACGATCTGGCGCAGGATGCGTTCATCAAGGCCTATCGCGCCCTGAAATCGTTCAAGGGCGATTCAAGTTTTTACACCTGGCTCTATCGCATTGCGGTCAATAAGACCATCAACTTCCTCAAACAGCGCAAGAACCGGGTGCAATTGAGCCTCAACGACATGGATTTCAACGCCGAGCACGACCCGGACCTGGTGGCGCTGGTCTCCCACAACACCCCGCGGCGGGACCTGGGCTTGGCGGAATTGCAGGAGAAATTGAACGCCGCCATGCAAAAACTGTCAGAACACCATAGAATGGCCGTGGTTCTGCACGACATCCAAGGGCTGTCCCACGAGGAAGTCGGGGCGATCATGGATTGCAATGTGGGCACCGTTCGTTCGCGGCTGTTCTACGCCCGGCAGCAGTTGCAGGCCTATTTGGCCGATTATTTGCGATAAACAGCATGGAGCAAGAACCGAAAAACTCATTCAAGGTGGAAAGGATCATCGCGTTCAAACGCTATGAGCAGCCGCCCCCCGGTTATTTTCACCTGCTGCCGGACCGCATCATCAGCCGCCTCGAGCGCGGCGAAGGCCAATCCAGATTTTGGGAAAATTGGTGGCCGGCCTTCCGCGTCCGGCCCGCGCTGGCTTATGCGCTGGGCCTGACGGTTTGCGGCGTCCTGGCTGCGGGTATTTATTGCCCGCCCAAGATAGACCAGACGGCCGGCGCCGGCGAGCCGCCCCCGGGGGAGCGGTGGGCGGAGGCCTCGGCCAGCACCCTTGAAAGCCGGGACATCCCCCTGACTGGGTCCCGCTGGCTCGGCAGCACCAACCCGGTAACTGCGCCCGGAATCGGCGATTCCCTTTTCCTGGCTCCGCAAGGCCGCGCCATCCCCGTTTCCCTCTTCCAGCAAGATTAGGGGCGCATTCCACTTTCTTGGGTTTTCTTTCGTAATCTTAATCTTAATCTTGCTCTAATCTCTACGGAGAGGGGAGAAGAGATTAAGAGTAAGAGTAAGATTAAGAGGGGAACCCAAAAATCTGAAATGCAGCCCAAGATTAGCCTGGATGCCCTTTCCAGTTGACATGGCGGGCGGCGATGTCAAGAATGCCAGCAACGAGGTAATGCCTTAACTTGGTGTAGTGCCGAGCCTGCGGCTCGACATCGGCGCACAGCGCCGACCCGACGCTGCAACGATTGAATTAAGGCGCTGCCAGCACCGAGCATGACTTTTCTCCCGATTGTGGAACGAGAGTTGCGCGTGGCCGCGCGCAGGAAAGGGACTTATCTGGCGCGAGTCGGAGTGGGGCTGGGGGCGACGGTCCTGGGCGGGGTCGCGGGCCTGACCGCCTTGCTCAATCCTTCGGTCCGATTCGGGACGATCTTTTTCCAAACGCTGTCCTGGCTGGCGATGGTGTATTGCCTGGGGGCGGGACGGTTTCTGACGGCGGATTGCCTGAGCGGGGAAAAGCGGGAGGGAACGATGGGGTTGCTATTCTTGACTGATTTGAAGGGATATGACGTGGTGCTGGGAAAGCTGGCGGCAACGTCGCTGAACGGGCTGTACGGATTGCTGGCGGTACTGCCCGTGCTGGCCATCACGCTGCTGACCGGCGGCGTCAGCTCCGGGGAGTTTTGCCGGGTGGCGCTGGTGCTCCTGGACACTTTTTTCTTCTCGCTGGCCATCGGCATCTTCGCGTCGGCGCTGACGCGCGAGTTCTGGGCGGCGATGGCGCTGAATTTTTCCATGCTGCTCGCGCTGGCGGGTTTCCTGCCGGCACTGGCGGGATTGCATTGGTTTTTCCATCCGTCCACCCCGCCGGCGCAGGATTGGTTTCTGCCCTGCCCGGTTTATACGCTGGTGCTGGCGTTTGACGCCCCTTACAAGCTGCAGGCGGCGCAGTTCTGGTCCTCGGCGTCGCTCATCCTGGCGATGTCGTGGCTGTTGGTGGCGCTGGCGTGCGAGATTGTGCCGCGGTCGTGGCAGGACAAACCGGCGAAGCAGGCGAAGCCACAAAGGCAGCAGGCGAAAGGCCTTCGTTCCCGGGGGCGCGCTTTCCGCATTCGGTTGCTGGAGCAGAACGCCTATTACTGGCTGGCGGCGCGCCCGCGGTGGAAGGCGCACCTGGTGTGGGTGGTGATCGGGTTGGCGTTGCTCTGGGTGGGGACCATGGCATTTACTGTCGGCTGGCTGGATGAATACATCTGCCTGCTCGTGGCGTTGATGCTGAACGGGACCTTCAAGTTTTGGATCATACTGGAGGCCGGGCAACGCCTGGCGGCGGACGCGAAAAGCGGGGCGTTTGAACTCTTGCTGTCCACCCCGCTGGCGGCGCGGGAGATTGTGCGGGGACAAATACTGGCCTTGCGGCGCCAGTTTCTCAAGCCGCTCCTGGCGGTGGCGGGCATCGAGCTGTATTTGCTATGGTCGCTGATGGCAGGCCCGGCTCATCTGCGGAGCTTTTCCCCGAGCTGTGTCTTTTGCCTTGGGATGGCCGGGATTTTGATGCTGGCCGCTGACGCGGTGACGTTGAGTGTGGTGGGGATGGAGGCGGCTTTGGCGGAGCAGAACCAGGCCCGGGCATCGGTGAAAACCGCAGGGCGCGTGCTGGCGCTGCCGTGGCTGTTGTGGGCTGGGCTGGAGGCCATTGTGGAGGTGTGGACTTATCTGTTTCCAGAAACAGGATTCATCAGTTGGAAATTCCATATCGGCTCTTGGTTTGCGATTGGGATGGTGTTGGATTTCCTGTTTGCCAGGGCGGCATGGCGCCGGCTGACAGGAAGTTTTCGGGAATTGGCGCTGCGGCGGTTTGGACCGGCACCCGCGCGCGCGAGTTTGCTCTCGAGGTGCGCAAAGACGGGCCGGGCTATTCGGGACCATCTATGGAGTCGCCCGAGGAATCGGAAATGGGCGGCAGGCTTCGCGGCCCTGCTGGTGATCGGCTCCTTGCTGGCGGTCTGGGAGAGCAACCGCTCGCACGATCCGCCGCCAGAAGTTGTAGTGATAGGCCCCAGCGACGGCACCGCCCTCCAGGCCATCGCCGCCTCGCCGGGCGGTGTGTATCTGGTCCTGCCTGACGGATCGTTGTGGCGGTGGGGATTGACGGAGCGAACCAACCGGGCGGCCCTGCCGGAGCGGGTTGGGCCCAATCGCGACTGGAGGATGGTCTCGGTGAATGGACCGCAGCGCCTGGGCGTGCGGCGGGATGGAACTTTGTGGCAGTGGCAAACCAACGGCGCGTTCACCCAAGTGGGCGTTGACCATGACTGGGTGGAGGCGGTTGGCGGCCCCGCCTACAAGGTGGCACGGAAAAAGGACGGGACGTTATGGACATGGGGCGACATCGCCATGAGCAATGCCCCGCCGTCGTCCCCGCCGGTCTGGATTCCTTCCCCAACGGCGACAAACCATATCTGGAAGGCCCAGCAAGCCTCTCCCGCCACCATCCCGTTCCCGATCCCGAACGCAATGGTCCCGCGCGTTGTCATCAACCAAGCGCTCGTCGGCGGGGCGGGCGCGATTACGACCAGGCGCATCTTCCCCGGCCTATGTAATCTGGCGGTGGATTCAGATGACACATTGTGGATGTGGGGATCTGTCTTCTTGGCTGGCTCATTCCCGGGAATCGCAACAGCAAGTTTGACGAATTGGGTGAATTATTACTCCGATCCCATCCAGGTTTGCCGCGAAACCAATTGGGTCGGATTTGTCGCGGGACGACCGCAAAACAAACAGGGCGAAACATGGGATCTTTTCGCCGCGCCGCCCAATCCGGCGGAATCCATCACCTCCATCGGAAACCTCTTTCATTCTGATACGCCGGTTCAGGTGGGCACAAACCGGGACTGGACGGCGGTCGAATCCACATGGAACGGCATTGTGGCTGTGCGGTTGGACGGCAGTCTCTGGGGCTGGGGAGAATACCAGGACCGGATCAAAGGTCGTTTCCCCCCAATCCGCTATTCACAACCCACACAGCTCTGCGCGGAAACCAATTGGCTCGGGTTTGACCGCTCCTTTGGCCTCCTCCTCGCACGAAACAATGCCGGCGATTACTGGTGGCTGCGCGACATCGGAATGTATTACCCCGACGCCGCCGCGTCCGTCAGTTCCTTCGGCACACTACTGGCTCGAGCTTCCTCTTCCAACCAGCCCTTGCAGACCATCAACCCTTTTCGCGCGGGTGCATCGCGTTACGAAATCCACCCCAACGGCACTCTCTGGGTAAGCCCGCTTGTCCTCAGCGCCCCAATTGGAACCGGAGTGATCCAGGCGGCGGCGCAAGCCGGGTTATGGACCAACTGGCTTGCCGTGGCTAATGTGCAGAACACCGCCTTTGGGTTGACTGCCGATGGCACGCTCTGGACCTGGGGCTGGAACCTTGGGGTGGAGCCGACGGTGGCAACGCGATCCCGCATTGAGGTGGCGAAATTGCGGGCCGCAGCCGCACTGGGCATGCGGTCTCCCTCCCTGTGGACGCCGGCCAGCGCCACGCCGACTTACCCCATTCAGTACAAGCCGCGGGCGCTCATGAGATTGGCCCCGGAAAAAGAGTTTTGAGACGTTGGAATTCGGCTGCGATGTCTCTTGTGATAAAGGCAGTGGATGGCATTCCGGCCTCAAACCTAGCCCGGACATTTCATAGTCTGGTAGGGCGAAGCTGCTGCTTCGCCCTGATTCAGGGCGGCGCGGCAGCGCCGCCCTACCATTCAGGGTGTGGCCACTTCCGGCAGAGATATGAAATATCCGGGCTAGCTTTCTGATAAATGCCGCCGGGCGTGAAGCCGATCGGCTCCCATACTAACTCAACGCCTGCAACGCCATCAGGCGACGAAACGGTGAGCCATCGAAATACTCCTCAACTGAATTAAATCTAGGGGATTTCAATTGTGAATCCAGCGAAACATCGAACTTCTAAAGGCGTCACTCATCATTTAATCCCTTTCCATGGAGAATTTGCTGCATGCATTTTTCAACCCTCGACTCCCGGGTTTTGGATTGTTTGGGCGCGGAAAAATAAAGATGGTATGCTCTTTGCCGTCCCGGCGTCAATGCATCAAACGCAGTTTTCAAGGCGGGGTTTTCATCCAGTTTATTTTGGAATTCTTCAGGAAATATGAGTTCTGCATTCTTTTTAAAATTCACTTTCAAACCGGCTTTTTCCACTTCAATGGCTTCATAAATATAGGCTTTCAAGATGGATTCCGACTCAACTATTTCCCGAACATGGGTGAACCGAATCTGGCGCGCCGCCTGCACATTCTCCGTCTGTTGGATTAGAATGCCATTTGCGTCCTTTAACAAGGCGCCTTTCATAAACAAAAGCGCGCAATATTCCTTAAATCCATGTATTATCACTATGTTACTTTTCTGAAACGTGTAACAAGGCTTGCCCCATTTCAATTCTTCGGTCAGCGGACAGTCAAGAATGATCATTCTCAATTTCTTAAATTCTTCCCGCCACTTCTTGGCTTTACTAAAAAAGAACTCAACCTTGGGATTCATTCTATTCATCTTTAGCCTTTAGCCTTCTGCCTTTAACCTGCCCATTATTGTTTAAGCCGGAAGTACTGCGGGGTGCCGCTGTTGGTCACGGTCACGGTATTCATCCCGTCGAACACGACCGGTGTCTGAAGCGATGTCTGCCAGTCGGCCGGCTTGGTTATGTCCGTGTTGTTGTACTGGAGGAAGTAAGCGGTGAACATCTGGGGCCAGGAAATGGTCGCGGAAGAACCGGACTGCTGAATCGCCAAGCTCGGCGGACCAGAGGAGAAGACCAGATTGTCAATGCCGATGCCCTGCCCGCCGCTGACGGCGAGCGGCTCTTCCCAGACCAGCCAAAGCACGCCGCCCTGCGGCCACGGTGTGGCCAGCGGCAGATTGACAAACGAAATCTGGTTGGTGGCGATGGGGCCGTTGGTGCCGTAAGTTTTCTGGAGCGACGACGGGGCCGATCCCAAGTTCGTCGGGAACTGGAGCGTGGTCAGGAAACCGGTCAGGTTGTTGGTGGGTGTATTATTCGTGCCGAGCGGATCCACATAATAGTAGTTCGACACGGAATTGGGGGTCAGGGTGTTGCGCCACAGTTCACTGACATAACTCAGATTCATGTTGGTCAGAGTTTGCCCGGACACGTTGAGGAGCCGGAGGGCAAAAACCGCGTCGGAAACGTTGCCGGCGTTACCGCCGGCGGAGGTGGCCGGCGAGGAAATAATTCCCAGTGCGCGGTTATTGGTGGGATAGAGCGGGTTGACGGTATTGACGGCGTTGGTGCAGCCGAAGCTGACGATCAGGCCGGTGGTATTGTCGCCCGACGTGGCCTGGATTTGGTCCGCGCCGGTGTCCGAGGAATACCACCCCGCCATGCTCGGCAAATTAAGACCGCCGCCAGAAATGGCCGGAGCGGCAAAGTCGAACGGGTTGCCCACGCTATAATTGGTGCCGCCAATCAAAACCGGCTTGGTGGTGGTGCCATTGTTCACGGAGGTGACTCCAGGATCGGGCAGCGAATCGAAGTTCTGCGTATAGATCATGCCCAGCGAAGTGTATGGAGCAGTGGAGAAAGGCGCGGGCGTCGCCACGGTCAGCGTCACGACCGAACTGGTGACGGAACCCCCGGTGTCTGTCACGACGACCGAGTAACTGCCCTGATCCGCGGCCATCGCATTGAGGTCCTTGAGCGTTGCGGTGGCGGACCCGCTCCAGTGGCCGCCGCTATCACTCAACTGCGTCGTTCCCTGATACCATTGGTAAGTGGCGTTCAAGGGATAGGCCGAGGCGGTGAAAGAGCAGGCGCCATTGGAAGCCACGGTGGTGTTGACCGGCTCAACGAAAAGGATCGGCAGCGGGGTCGTCACGGTGACGGTGGCGGCGAGATTGGACGACGGCGTTCCAGTGCCGTTTCTGACCACGACATAGTAGCTGCCGGCATCGGCATTCGTGGAAATGTTGATGGTCAGAGTCCCTGTGGCTGTGCCCGTGAAGTCGCCCGAGTCGCTCAATTGGGTCGCGCCATGCCACCATTGGTAACTCAATGGCGTGGTGCCGGAAGCGGTGACAGGAAGGGAGATGGTGTCGTAGAGGGCGTTGGTCAGATTGAGCGGGGGCACCGGGGAGAGGAGGTTGGGAGCGGTCAGGCCAGGGGTGACGGTGAGAGTGGCCACCGCGCTGGCCACGGCGCCAAACTGGTTGGTGACGATGACCTGAAAGGTGCCGCCAGCCGCCGCCGAAGCCACATTGTAGTTGGTCGTTGTCTGGCTGGGATCCAGCACGCCGTTGACCAGCCACTTATACGTGTTCGGGAA
>Ga0326728_10002745_pt1 | contig 57450 bp, 52 predicted proteins | sample MB3enrmetagenome_FD_207602 | JGI IMG/M metagenome (GOLD analysis project Ga0326728, IMG submission 207602) | Lab enriched peat soil microbial communities from McLean, Ithaca, NY, United States - MB31MN | ecosystem: Environmental > Terrestrial > Soil > Wetlands > Peat | place: USA: New York... | reverse complement strand
GGCAGTCCTCCGATGACAAGACTCGCCGCCGTCTACAGCGTCTCGATCGACGGCTCCTGGACGTCGCTCAACAACTCCTGAACATCGCAGCACCAGAAAAGTGAGGAAAGATTGGCCGGTCAATCGGGAGAAAATCATCACGAAAGAACTAGCCCGGAGCTTCCGGATCGGAACCGAATACGAAGGACCTCTGAACAAGGCTGACGCGCAGCGTGTTCTCGATTTGTTGATTGTGCAAGACGCCGGCACGTACACCCGGCCGGACGCCACTGCAACTTTCGAACAAGTCGCGCGGGAGTATCTTGCCACAGTCGAACCGGGCTGGGGGCCGCATACTGTCCGTACGTCGAAGGGGCTCATCGAGTACGCGCTGATCGGTGGGAAACTCGGTTCGCGGCCCGCAATAGAACTTACCGAGATCGAGTTGCAGCAATTCCTGAATGAGCACGTGTCCGCTGGCGCGAGCCGATCGAAACTAGCGAAGCTGCTTCTGTACCTTCGGAATATTCTCGATCATGCCGTGATGAAGAAGATTATCTTGGCGAACCCGGCGCGAAACCCCGGCTATAGACTGAAAGCAAAATCGCGAAAGGCCGTCTCGGAGCGATACCTCAGCATGGATGAGTGTCAACGCCTACTGTCCGCAGTCGTCGGCGCGGATCATCTGGCGTTCCGCATTCTGATCCAACTCGGACTCCGTTCTGAGGAGCTGTTCGCACTCCGCCGTGATGACGTGATCGGGGACATGCTGCGGATCGACGAAGCCATTGTCGAAGGCGCTTCGGCGAGAGTCAAGACGGAAGCTTCCGACGCGAGCGTCTATGTCCCGCCCGACCTCCAAATCGAGCTGCGCGGCTGGCTCGAATGTTTGCCGCCGGACCCTCGGGCTTGGCTCTTTCCATCCCCTCAAGGTCGGCCCTGGGGAGCCCAGAATTATCTAAATCGCGTGCTGAAACCGGCTGCGACCCGTGCCGGGATTGGCGTTTTCAAACGACGAACGCATAAGGGCGATGAAGTCGAGTCCACCGACGTCAACTTCCAGGTCTTGCGAAGGACGTGCGCCACGCTATTCGGCGCGATAGCCAAGGACCCCAGGGACACGCAAGCGCAACTCCGGCACGGGGACCCGTGCGTGACCTTGCGGCACTATCAGAAATCGATTCCGGCCAGCGTCCGAGCTGCCGCTCTCGCGTTCGAAACTGAGCTGCTCGCCAATAGCGACCAATCGATTCGATCGGGTTTTGAACAGGTCCAGGAGTGGTATGGAGGAGTAAGTCTTTTAGAATCTGGAGCCACCCGCCGGGATCGAACCGGCGACCTGCTGATTACGAATCAGTAGTTCATGATTGAATCCGGTTGCGATCAGTTGATATCTATTTGTATTTTCAATATGTTGAGCCGAACAGATCAAAACCAGTCGAACCCTATCCATGCGTATGGTGGGCACAAAAATGGGCACAGCTCTGTGGCCGTGAGTCACTCGATTGAGACGATTCGCGTTCACCGCTCACCTGGCGGCTGCCGCGGATTCTCTCCGACGCCAGCGTGAGACCTGGGGGTTCGAGTACGCCTCGACGTACCATCAATCCGTCGCTAAGGTGACACATGTAGCTCTTTCAGCTTTGCTTCGAAGGCGCTGAGGGGCTGCGCACCCATGATAATGGCTCCCTCCACGTCCTCGTCTGTGGTCTTGCCAATCAGGAAGGAAGGCGTCGCCATGATTTGTAGGGAGGTAGCTACCTGCATGTCGTTCTGAATGTCCTGTTTGTGCTTCCCGCTTTCAATACAAGAGCGGAATGCCCCGACATCGAGTTTCAGAGTCTCGGCGTAGCCGGTCAGGCCCTTCTCGTCCAGTTTGCTAGTCTCGCTGAACAGCGCATCGTGCATCGGCCAGAACTTCCCTTGGTCATTGGCACAGTGCGCCGCTTCCGCCGCCCGCATCGCGTTGGAGTGGATGTTCAGCGGGAAATCTCGAACCACGAATCGCACCTTGCCGGTATCGATGTACTTCTTGCGGATCTCAGCAAAAGTGGTGTTCTCGAATAGGCGGCAGAATTGACACTCATAATCTGTGAATTCAACGATTGCAACAGAAGCGTCACTCGATCCCAGCGAGAATCCTCCGTCAAGCCTAAGCTTGCCAGTCTGCGGTACTGTCGGTGTCAGCGGTCCTGGAATGGATTTACTTTGTCTTTCCAAAAGCTGCCGAATCTGCCGCAGTTCGTTCAGAATATCAGTAGCCTGCTGACGGGTGATCCCTGCATCATCCTTGGCCCCGGTCTGGGGGGCGCTTGACTTGTCCTCAGCCATCGCGGTGAAAGCAAACAAAAAGGTGACCAAAGCCGCAAGCGCCCAAAACGTCCCTATACGCGGAAAGCTGCTAGTGGCAGCTAGCATCGCGTTCCTTCAGCGCTGGGCTGAGGATGTGCTGAACTTCTTTGGGCTGCAGAGTTTCGGGAGATCCGGAAACCAATGATTAGCGACACTGCCGCCATCAGTAGGACGAAGCTCGATGGCTCGGGGACCGTGCTTGTTGTTGATGCACTGACAATGGCGCTATAAGGCAAAGAGGTGTCGGTAGCATCAGCAATGTAGTTTCCCCCGTTGAACGGATCCCCATCCCACCATTGGCCACTCAATACGAAATCTCCGCTGTTCACAAACCCCGTAGGCGCAGCGGGGTCCCACTGCAGCTCGTATAGACCGATCCCATTCACCGCGTCAAACGCTTCCGTCACGGTTGCGCCAGGGGCGACTTCGGGGAAGTCGAACAGCAGCGTCGGCGTGCCGTTCGAGAACGAATCCGAGTTTAGATTCGTAGCCAAAAACCAGTCGGCGCTGCTGTCGTTTGTTAGAGAGTATCCCCAACCAACAAGAGAACCTGCTGGCCCGGAAACGTTGCCATCAGAAGGCAACGTGGTAAATGTGATGGAATCTGCGAAGAGCGGTGAGGCCAAACAGAAGACAACCGCTGCCAACAGGGTGAAGCACCAGAAATGCCGCGTGTTCATAAAGTTCCTCCGATTCATGGAATGATCGTCTGCGCGATCGAGTAATTGTAAGTGTTTCCAGCGCCGTCCAAGAGGTTTCCACTTTCTGTCAGGGAGAATCTGGTCACCGTGGCTGGCACATTCAAGCTCAATGTTACTGTCGATGAGGCCCCAATTGCGAGCGATCCTTCGGCAGCGGGAAGGGCAGGACTGGCCAAGGTCACCGTACCCGATCCGCTCAGCGTACGCGGCGTGATTTTGCTGATATTGACAGCCTGGGCTGCGGTAAAGCCGGTATTGGTCAGTTGCAGGTTCACGGTGACCGTTGTTCCGGACTGCGAAACGTTGGTGACCTGACCGCTAAGACTCGGCGGGCCGCAGGGACCGGCAGCAGTCACTGTCGTGGAAGCTTCGGCGGATGTCTTCGCGTTCTCAACATTACCTGTGAGGTCGGTCGCAATACTGTAAAAGGAGTAGGTGTTCCCAACCGTGCCGGTATAGGTCGCTGAGGCGGCCGTGGTGTTTGACAGCCAAGGCGTGAACGGGCTTCCGTTAGCTGAAGCGTAGACGGTGAAACCTCCCAAACCACTGCCAATGTCGCTTCCAGACCAGCTAACGCGGAAGTCGGGACAACTCGATGTCCCAGGTAACGCTGACACGTGGCTGACCGGAGGTGTGTTGTCGATCGTATTGGACCACACCGCCGTGCTCAGTGGCGGATTGGCATCAAAAACGACCGTCGTCTGCTCGGCAACTTGAGTTCCAGTTGCAATACCCCGTGTTGGTGTCACGCTAAAGGCGACGCTTGCTCCGGCACCCGGTGGGAGGAAACCGACCAACGGGTTAAGAGGTGGCAACCCAGTGGTCGGGTCAATGGACGTGAAGGTCCAAGTGAGTGTCTGTGTAGTTGGAGTCAGCTTCGCGTCCACGTTCACGAGAAGACTCTGAGTAGGCCGAAGGTCAACGTTCGTCGTGTACTCATTTACGCCAGCTGCTGGATTGAACGAGCCCGGCGAAACGGGGATTTGAACGCTGCTGGTGCCGTTCGGAATCATGATCCTCGGCAAACTAAGGGTTGATAAGTTCACGTCCGTGCCTAGTGGCTGTGTTACAACCACTTGCTGAGCTGGCGCGGTGGCCGTGGATTCGTTACCGAAGGAGATTCCATAAGTCAACGCTTGCGCTCCGGCAATCCAGCCCTGCCCTCCGATGCCAGGGGGCCCGTTCAGGCTGTTCGGGTCTCTGGCAAAAATTACTGGCACCGGAGATGAAACACAACCCTGCGCGCTGCTCTGAAGGCAGGTCAAAATTGGCGCCCCCGGTTCGCACGAGATGCAGTTGGTTGAGTAGGTTTTACAATCCTCCCTTGCCTTGTCGTCGTAATAAACCACGCAGGCTGCCCACGCCGGCGGAACCTCCACAAGGAGATCGCATAAAGCCAATGAAGCGATGTCCCCAAGGCAAGCTTCCAGTTGATCTGTGCAGCTAGTGCTTGTGTCTTTCGTACAGCTTGGCAGCCCTCCCTCAAGGCAAGTGATAAATGCCCCCAAGTCGTCGAGCCAACACGCAGATGCTTGCAGCGCCGAATCCACCGCTGACAGTGTAGTTGACGTTGAGCTAAGCACCTGAGACTGCCCAGGGGCCAAAAAGGGAGGAATATTCCACAACGCAAGCCAAACCGCCCCTAGCTCCGCCGCGCTAGCCTGCGCGGCCGGATTCACAGACGTTAACGAGAACCCCGGACTCGTGGGCTCCGCAATGAAAACCGGGGCTGAGTCAACATTTCCAATGTTTGAGGCCGTCGCAAAAATAATCGCATTAGTGGGTGTCCCCGGTTTCTCTGACGTTTGCCTCGCCGCACCAGTTATCTCGATCCTGATATTTGGTGCGCCACCTTGCTGAACCGTAAACGCTTGTGACAGCGTTGCCGACGTACCGTCCGGATTGGTGATCACAAGATCGCACGTGCCGGGGGACGCCGCTGTGAGGTTAAAAGTTGTGTTGAGAAGTCTGCCACCTGGGCCTATGCTCACATTCGCCCCAACAATAGCAGAGCCGCACTTTAGCTGGGCGGTCGCTCCGGCGTGGAACCCAGTTCCAGTGATCTGCGGAGTGACCGTGCCCGCATTGCCGCCAGCAGTCGGCACCATTCCTAAAATGGAAAGTGCTTGCGGTGCACCAAGAGGAAACTTGGTTACGAACGCATCCGGTTGAAAGGGGGGTGACGATGGAGAGAGTACTGGCTGAAAGGCAAAAGGTGTTACAGGAAAGTTTTGAGATGTCGTGGACCCAGTAAGGTAGACGTCACCGATTGGATCGAGCGCGATAGCAGCAGCTCCGTCGTCACCGCTGCCGCCAAGGTAGGTGGAATAGACCAGCCCAGAGCCAGTAGGATTAAGTTCTGTGAGGAAGACGTCGTGGTAGTCGCCGCTAATCTTGCTAAATGAACTCTGGAACGCGTTAGGCGTTACGGGAAACGTGGACGAAGCTTGGGTCCTAAATGCTCCGGTAATGTATGCGTTGCCTAGAGAATCCACGGCTATTCCATTGGCGGAATTGTTGTTTGCATATTCGTTGCCGTTTAGACATGTTGAATAAACCAATTGCGAACCACTAGTACTTAACTTGGAGACAAAAAACGCTTCGCCTGCGGCGCAAGTGGTTTGGAACGCGCCTGGCGTCACTGGGAAGTTTGCTGAATTCGTCGAGCCAGTTACATAGGCATTACCCGACGCATCGACAGCTATCGCAGACGGCACGTCGCCAATCCCCTGTCCTTGGGAGTTGATAATCGTGCCGCTGCCGCCAAGATAGGTCGCGTAGATGAGGCCACTGGGGCCAGCAACGTTGGGATTCAGCTTTGCGATAAAGATTTCGCTGCTCCCACCAGCACCGTTGTATGAGGTCTGGAAAGCCCCCGCCGTCACCGGAAAATGAGGCCCATACGTTCTGCCTGTCACGTAGACATTACCGAATGCATCCACGGCAATGGAGGCACCATAATCGTAGTCACTCCCGCCTAAATAAGTGGAATACACGAGCGACGCGGCGCCGGAAAGTGAAGGATCGATCACTGAAACGTAAGCATCGACATCGCCGCCGAAGGAGGGTTGGAAGGCTCCTGCCGTCACTGGCCAACCGGCCTGAACCGAACCCGTAATATAAGCCTTGCCAGCAGAGTCGACGGCAATCGCAAGGGCACTGCCGCCGTTGTCGAAGACACCGGAGAAGTCTCCTGTCCCTAACACCGTCGAGTAAAGAAGTGTGTCCCCAGTGGCATTCAACTTTGCCACGAAAGGATTTCCGTTGATGGAGATCGCAGTCTGATATGCATTCGGTGTGGTGGGAAAGCTAAAGCCTGTTCTTCCCACAATATAGGCGTCGCCAGCGGAATCCAGACCGATGCCTTCACAGTATTGGATACTATCCCCCAGATAGGTGGAGTAAACGAGAGCGCTGCCGAGCGGGTTCAATTTTGTGACAAAGCAGTAGGCGCTTGGATAAGGGGGTACGTTCTGCTGATAGCTGCCAGGTGTTATCGGAAAGTCTAGGCTATTGGTGTCTCCAGTAACGTATGCCGCACCCGACGCGTCAACGGCAATACCACTCGCACCGTCTGTGCCACTTCCGCCGAGCAGCGTTGAGTATAGCAAAGTCGGGTCGATCACTAGGGCGTATTCGGCCTGATAAGCATTTACCTCGAATGTGTATGCGGTTTCCCCGACCAGCTTAAACCGTCCCTCCACCGGAACGTGCTTGCCACCGATTTCCTGATAAATGTGCGGCGTTGACTCACGGAACTCGCCGAACGCGCTACGCACCACTAGGGAACCGTCCTCTCCAAGTCGGAGGCCCTCGATTCCGCGATATGCCACCTGAACCCGCCCCAAGTCACCGCCAGGCCGGACGACAAATTCCTGTTCAAGATTTGGTCCATTGCGGTGCACCTTGAGGTCAACGCCCGACCAGAGGTCCCGATAAACAACCTCGGAGTAGGCATGCACGCGTGTGTACCACTTGTGCGGGTCACTGCCCTTGAAATAGTTGTAGATGCCGGGTTGTTGATCCACGGCTTCCACGACTCCGTCGCCGTTTGCGCCAAGGAACTCTTCGGAGAAAACAAGCCGCTCCATGCTCGCCGGGTCGGGAATCCGGGGATGGCGTCCCCCAATATGTGGGAGTGCAGGGCCGTCTTCGTGAGGTGTGGTCCCCCCATCCGGTTTGGTACGCAGCAGATCAAATACAATTTCGCGCCCGGTGAGCCAAAGCGTGGGCCCCGAGCCCTGCACCCGAAACTTCACCCGCTGGTCAAACTGGCCCCGATTCTCGATGAACGTTGGAGCCGTCGCCTTCATGAGATTCGAGACGCCTTGGGGCGTGCGGCCATTCTCGGCTTTGACACTTGTCTGGGAAGGCGACTGTAGCGGTGCCAGGAGCGTCGGTCCGCTTGTCGATTGCCGAGTGCTTTCGGTGGGATTCACACCCGGAGTCTTGTTTGCAGCGGTGACTGTACAAAGACCAAGGCACCAAAGAAGTGCCCATGTTTTCAACATCATAAAGACGCCTCCTGTCCCGATTCATTACCTCTTTGCATTCCGTCGCCACGGCCAGGCGAGAATCACCATCAGCGAGCCACAGTCATGGCTTCGGGCACCAAGAACCGCTAAACTCCATCATCGGTGAAGGGAGATTGTAGCTTAGAATTGTTTTGGCACAATAGCAAAATGACCCAAAGGGCTTGAAACCTTTTGAAAATCTCTGAACTTAGAGCGTTTGAGTAGTTACAGGCTTATGCCATATGCCAGGACCGGCTTTTGAGTTCAATGGGTTCCGGGTGGACCTCCTGGACCGCACGCTGTGGCAGAACGGGGAGAAGATCCAGCTTGGAGCCAAGGAGTTCGACGTACTAGTCGTACTGTTGGAAAATCCCCGGACCCCCGTAAGCAAGGAACTTCTGATCGACCGCGTCTGGGGCAAAGACGCGCAGTTGGCAGAAAGCACTCTGCCGAAGCATATCGGCGCACTTCGCAAGAAGATGGGCAAGAATCTGGGCGGCCAAGACTACATCCGGACGCTAACCGGCCAGGGGTACTATTTGGCGGCCGAGGTAACAACAATCCGGCAAGTGGATTCGACCGCCCCGGATGTCGCCATCCCGACAGAAAAGCCGATTGCACGGGATCGCGAACGCCGGCAATACCGGTTTGTTGTGCTGGCCGCAACCGTGCTTGGGCTTATGGCTCTGGCTGTCTGGGCTATTGCTCATGTCCCGGACTGGATCCCACGCCGGAGGCCATCTGTAGCAATACTCGACTTCTTGAATCAATCCAGCGTCCGCGAACTGGGCTGGTTGTCGAGAGCGATTGCAGAGATGCTACGCACCGAGCTCGCTGCTGGGAAGAACATCCGGATCATTCCAGGAGAAGACGTCGCACGCATGCGCTCGGAATTATCGCTGCCAAACGCGGACAGCTTCTCGAAGACAACCCTCAATGGAATCCATCGCAATATGGATGCTGACTACGTCGTGGTCGGAGCATACACCGTTGTTGGTTCCCCTGCTGAGCTGCGTCTGGATTTCAAGCTTCAGGACACGCGAAGCGGTGAGGTTGTCGCCTCAGAGTTTGCCAGAGGCCCCCAGGCGTCGTTATTCGATTTGGTCTCCCGCGGTGGTATTACCCTCCGAGGGAAGCTTGGCGCAGGCGAGATTACAGCATCAGAGGCGGCGGAACTGAAGGATTCTCTTCCCGGAAGTCTGGAGGCCACGCGATTGTACGCGCTAGGGCTTGATCAGTTACGCTCTTTCAACCCTTTGGCCGCTCGCGACCTTCTAGAGAAGGCGGCCATAGCCGACCCAAGATCGGCCGTCATCCGTTCGGCCTTAAGCGAGGCCTGGGCGACTCTCGGCTATGAGCAGCGGGCTCGCGACGACGCAAGGAAGGCCTTCGAAATGGCCCGGTTGCTTTCCAGAGAGAAACAACTCCTGCTTGAAGCGCGTTATCGAGAACTCGCACGGGATTGGTCCAGAACGCTTGAACTCTACAATGCCCTTTGGACGTTCTTCCCAGACAATCTGGAATATGGATTGCGCCTTGTGCACGCCCAGGTCGCATCGGGACATGCTATAGATGCCTTAAAGACGCTTGCACAGATCCGTCGGGCACCCGGGGTCGCAGACGACCCGCGCATTCACCTTGCGGAAGCCAACGCGACCGAAGCACTCGGCAACTTTCAAGAGGAGCTGGACGCCGCGGAGCGAGCGATTCAGGAGGGAAAGGCCCGTGGTAACCGGTTGTTGGTCGCCCGAGCGGAATTGAGTGCCTGCTGGGCCCTTGACTATCTTGGAAATCGAAAGCGGGCTAAGGAGTTGGCTCAATCCGCCGCGAGCGTATTTGCCGACCTGGGTGATAAAGGCGGCGAAGCCCAAGCCGCCAAGAACATTGCCGATGTGGTAGATGATAGCGGTGATCACGCTGCTGCCATTCCCTTGTACGAGAATGCGCTGGTCCGCTTCAAGGATATAGGCTCGCAGACTGGAATAGCCGTTGTTCTCAACAATACAGGCTATGCTCTTAGGGACTCGGGAAACCTGGGTGGCGCTGCCGAGCATTTTTCGGCATCTTCGAAGCTTTGCCGTGAAATGGGAGATCAGCTTCGTGAAGCCGAGGGGCTCAATGGCTTAGCTGGCGTTTATTGGCGGCAAGGCAAACTGCCGCTTGCCGAAGCCACGTTTGACCAAGCGGTGCTCCAGTTCGACATTGCTGGTGATAAGAACCGCAGCGCAACCGCCTTGAACAATCTTGCGATTGTACTTCAGGATGAGGGGCATTTGGTCGACGCTCAAACAAAACTGGAGCAATCATTTCAGCGGAGCCACGAGACCGGGGATCAGACCGCCATGGCTCGCACAAGTGGAAATCTCGGGCAATTATTACTACGACGCGGCGAGCTCATCGAGGCTCAACACAAGTTCGAACAACAGCTTTCCATTGGAAACACACTGGTAGAGGATAAGCAACGGGCATACGCGCTCTGCGGATCGGGGGAGGTGTTGTTGGCACGAGGCGATCTGGCTGGGGCGCGCGCCGCGCTTCAGGAGTCTGTGAATCTCAGACTGAAGCACGAGGAAAAAGGACTGGCGGCGGAGAGCCGCCTCTCTCTAGCAGAAGTGGCTGCCGAGGAGAAGAGGGCCACTGCCATTTCCGAAGCGCGCGCCGTCGCAGAACAATTTCGGCTGGAACAGGAACTGGACGAAGAAAGTGTTGCTCTTGCCCTGCTCATTCGGACATTTCTTAATCAGTATCCGCCGCGTATCAAAGAGGCTGGTGTCGAAATCGTGCGCCTAAAAGAGATCCTGAGAAATCTGGAGGATCCCATCGCACGTACCATCAGTTCCATCGCAATTGGACAATTCGAGGCAGCTAGCGGTAACCAGACTCAGGCGCTGAAGACGCTCCGGGCAGCTTTCCAGCAGGCAGCCGAAATTGGCTACCTCGGCCAAAAGCTCGAAGCAGCACTTCTCCTCGCAGAACTCGACCCGAACCCGGCGACCCGACGGGATTCATTAGCGAAGGTGAAACAAGAGGCAGAGAGCAAAGGTTTCGGACTGATCGCTCGGAAAGCCGGCATGACGAATGGACGCTAACCTTCGACCGAGGGAATCGTGAGTGGGCGTTAAAAAACCTGCTTCAGTTGATTCGTAATCAGGAGGTCGCCGGTTCGATCCCGGCGGGTGGCTCCATGATTCTCAAACGCTTAGATGACGATTCCGAGATGTTTAGGTAGGGGGACTGCACCGTCGTGTGTCCAAAATTGTGCCCACGTTTTTCGCGTATGCCGCCTCCAAATCGATCAAAAAACTTCCGCACCCTTGGGTGGACCTGGCCGGGGTTCGCCGCTGCGGGCGCTTGATAGGCCTTCATAATCGGGGTGTTGGCACAAGCTGCGTTAATAATGATATGTCGCCACGCCAAAAACATCTGGTCGGGCAAATGTTACCGGTTGCGACGGGGATCGTCCGGTTACGAATCAGTAGTTCAGCCTTTGCCTCCGTTTGGATTGATTGGTATCTACTTATCTTATCAACATTATAATGTGAGCGGATCACAATCGATCCAACCCCGTCTATGCGTATGGTGGGCACAATAATGCCCACAGTCAACTGGGGTGAACTGCTCGATTGAGACGATCCCCGTTCACCGCGAGAATTGGTGTCCCTTCGAGCCCGTCGATTCCGCGAATGCGGAGTCGGCCTCAAATCACTGACGGGGTAGGCTTATACGAAGGGGAAACTGCTGCACTTCCCTCTGATTAATCATTGTTATTTTCTTAAGGTTTAATATTAAATGAATTTATGCACATGCTGGGCGCGTTGCGCGGAGGGAATGGTCGGGCGGGGCGCAGCGGGCCGCTGGGTCTGGGTGGTGCGGGCGTGGTGTGATAGGCGGCGCGATTGGGTGAGCTTGCCACGTGCGTCAATGTTGTATGATGCTTCGCGAAGCTCGATGCTGTGGTTGCAATTCTAACTTGTCTCTGCATCTTCGGTGCGTTTGTCCTGTACTGGCGGCGGGCTGCGCTCACGGGATATTTCGGCGGCAGGGGTAACCTTCCGGGCATATTCGAATATGCGCTCGGAAACCTCTTGGTACTGCTCGTCGGGCTGCTTGCCTACTGGGGAACCGGGTTACTCATCTTCCTGTTCGCAGGTTGGCAATGGGCCGCTGTGGCTGTCCTGCTTGGATTTGCGCTCCGGCTTCCGTTACTACGTCTTGTGTGCGGTCCTCCCGGCGGGCGCGTACGCAATTCTGGCCCTACAGACCCCGTCCTACCTGCCACGCCCCCTCGCCAACAAGCACCAAAGGAACGGACGCTACCACACAACCTGCATGAACTGAAATCCGGCATCTCGATCGACCGTGCTCTTGAACTCTTCGTCAACGCCTGCAACAAGCCGGGCACCATGTTTGTCACGGAGAAGTGGCTTGGACCACGCTTAATCGAACTGCGACGTTTATTATCCGATCCGATATCGGTCGATCAAGCCGAAGCTTTGCGAGACGCCGTTCTAGAGCACTGCCCTCTCAAAGAAGTCCTTGGTTGGCTGGAAGGTCATCCGATAGGTTGGAGAGATTATCACGCGAGGAAGAACTGGCTTGAGGAGGAGTCGCGAAGGCTAGCGGGCCAACTGACCAGAGACCACCTTAAGCTAATGACACCAGAGGAGAAGGCGAGGCTTAGTGTACTTCATGGTCGTGGTGTACACGTGAACTTCGGAAATGACATCCTACTCCGGCCACCCGAACGACACCCAAGAGTTTATCCGTGCGGTACTGCAAATTACGAACTGCCGAAATCAGGGGTGTGGCGTTGGTGAGGCCCATTTTCGGCTCCGTTTCCACAGAAACAAGCATCAGATCAGCGCCGATCAGAAGGACGCCCACCGGAGCCGTCAGCTTCGTAATCGGAGGAGATGGTCTTTTTTGCTGTGTCTAGAGTATGGGCGCACCAAAGAACTATGTCAATGGGCGCGGGTCCGATGCTCACTTGTGCGACGGCCACGCTGAATAGCAGGCTCTCGCGATCCTCCCAAAGCCAGCGGTAAACGCTCATCTAGTGTAATCAGATAATGGTTTATCTAATCGTTGTTCCTCACAATGGTTGCGGTGAGGCAATGATGATGAAAATGCAAGCCATTCTCTTGGTTCTTGTCTTTGGAATCTCCCAAGCACAGGCACAGCCGAAGCCGCGCCCCGTGGCACGCCCGATGATTGATACGCGCGTCGAGTTCGGGGATAGCGTGGTAACTCACATCGCTGACGGCGGCGGCTGGAAAACGACTATCACGGTCAACAATCTGTCCAACACTCAAGCAGCCGCGTTTACTCTCAACTTTTATGGGGATGATGGAAATCCCAAGGTGTTTTCATTCGTTGGAATTGGAAACCAGTCAGCCGTGACAGGTGCCCTTGCGCCCGCTGCGTCAGCGGTCATCAAGACGGCTGGGGCAGGCGCGGCAACGCAAGGGTGGGCCATGTTTGATTCCTCAACGTCCGGTCAGATTTCCGGGTTCGCCGTTTTCTCAAACACAATCAACGGGAATGAGGCGGCGGTTCCGTTTGAATCCTGGATCACGGACAAGCAGTTATTGAGCTTTGACAACACGGCAGGGTTTGGAATGGGCGTAGCCCTGGTGAACGCCAATCCTTTAACCAGCATGAACATCACCGCTATCTTCTACGATCTGAACGGAGTGATATTGGGTACGGATGTGTTTCAGATGGCCGCACTGACGCACACGGCTTTTATCTTCTCTAACCAATGGCTTTTCACTGCGGGCAAAATTGGCACGGTGTTTTTTGAGCCAGATCAAACGGGGTTGGCGATTCTGGGTCTTCGATACACACCAACGGGCGCATTTACGTCCGTTGCTTCTCTGCATGAAGCCGATGCCATATGACCGGGAGAAAATCCTTCGAGCGACGGCTGAGAGAGCTTGCGGCCATCCGCGATTCCATCAAGCGGGACTTCCTGGCCGAGCTTGAGGCCAGCGCCAACTTGAAGATCAACGGCACTCCCGTTGTCATCGCCAAACAACGGACCTGTGGCCGGTGCGGGCAGGTTGGGCATAATTCCCGAACGTGCCCGGAGAAAGGGAAGAAGCATGCCGCACGGCCCATTGCCGGGAGAATCTCCGTGCGGCCCTGGCTTTAGCTGACGATCTGATCCACAGCGGGAGGACGAATGAAGACCATACTTCGATTGACGGTGGGTGCCATTCTTGCGGCTTCCGCCATCTTTTGCCAACCCAAGGATGTTCAGGGTTGGGACAAGGTTAAGTGGGGCATGTCTGTAGCGGAGGTTAGAACCACTTACGGTAGTAGGGTGTCTGAGCCGATAGGACTGAAGCAGCGCCTATTGGCGTCCTTGCGGGCAAGGGGGTACGCCGAAGACAGCGTGGCAATCCAGGCGGCAGAGCAGATGCCGGAATCTGCTCCAGACTCTAAACTCGTCATCAAGGACATCCACATAGGCGACATCATCACAGCTTCAGCGAACGTCTACACCGCCAGCAACTCGAATTCAGTCGCGCAAGTCACCATCGTGGTAGGCGACGACGACAGCACCATGACGTATCGAGAGTATACTTTTAAGACGCTGAAGCCCCTTCTGATCCAAAAATATGGCACTCCAAAAAGTGAAGAGCGGAGGCCTGATGGCGCTGGCGGCTTCATGAACACGGTACTCCTCTGGGTGTTCCCGTCTACCTCAGTGAAGCTGGTGTGGTCGGAAGATACCAACCCTGGAAACAACATCGGACATGTCGAGATTGAATACAAGGCCATCGATAAGAAGGCGGTGGACGCGCTGTAGAAGTACTCTTAAGAACGGGATAGGTAGCCGAAAATGACCGTGTTATACATTGTTCTCCACCACCGCAACAATCCCCACAACAAGTGGAAAGACAACCAGTGGCTTGATGATGACCGGGTCGCAAGCATAACCACCACACCCGAAGTGGCGGAACAATGCAAGCAGCAGGGCATCGCCTACGTTCACCGATGTGGATGGAAGGAACGGCGCATCAAACCTACAATTTCTTGCTCTGCGATGGTCAAGTCGGTTTCCGGCTCTCCAGATAGTCCAATCGTACACTTCAAGGACACAAAGGCAATCCGAAAGCCTGTGAAGCGCCGCCTGTTTGGACCAACGAATTCTTACTACGATGTAGCGCCGTAAGCGGCAGGCCTTTCCATTAGCTCGGCGAGACCTTAGGGTCCTGTGCTTCCGGGTCCTTCATCATTCGACGTTTTGGAATGTGAGGGAACGGTGACATTACAAAAGCGTGTTCGCCGTAGGCCTGTGGACGATTCGGGCCATGCGCCGCGATCAACCGATTCGTTTACAGATGCGTTTCCGGGAGACGATCTTCTCGGCCAGATCCGCATAGACCTTTCGCCAACGTTCTCCGTGAGATGGCGAACGAGCGTAGACGAAGCAGTGCTTGAAGTGCTCCGTGGGGATCGTTGGGAACGATGGTCGTTTCTCCTTCGGGATCAAATAGGCGTTCGCGGCCTCCGTGGTCAAAATGTATTCGTAGGGTTGCTTCAAACCCTTTTCAGGCCGATCCTGATAGTCACTTTCAATCGTTGATTCTTCGTACCAGCCAACCGGAAGCAGCACACCGTCCCGGCGTCCATTTTCAGTAGCAGCGAAGATGACTAACCAGTCCTCCCAGTTCTTCGGGCGTGGAGAAAACTGTTGCTTACCCATAGGCGGAATGTATCCGTAACAACGCCCTTTAAAACGCTTGAAGTTGAACCTTTCCCACCATGAGCCAGAGACTTTCGGTTCGCTAAAGTTGCCGACTAATTCTTCGCCTTCATACACGTCACCCCAACCGATTCTGGCGAACATGATTCGATCGAACATCGCTTTTGACCTTCCTGCTTGAATATGGGCGCACCAACGAACGATGTCAATGGTAGGTTCCGGTCTAAATCTGTGCCGATGGCGGGTAGCCGTCAAATGCAATACATCGCCTAACTTCTTCCGGCCAGCTAAGAAGATCACACCCCGGAGCGCCGTCATAGCCTTCACCCGGCATCCGTGTTTCAACATTGACGGCCAACGCATTCAGCGGAGGCCAGTCATTTTGTTCACACCATTCAGCCACCTCTCGAAGAAATTGACCCACGCCGCGCGTCAAGAACGGTACTCCAGCCCGTTGACACAGCACTCCGTACAGAATGATGCTCTGGTTTATCATCCCGTCGGTCACATCGTCGGGCAGTTTGACCCCAAGCTTTTGGCACACCTGTTCGTGATGCCGCAAAAGTTCTTTCGTGAGTACTCGTGCCTCTTCCGTCATGCCGAGGTTCACTACCTGTTTTCTGCTCATCACCGAAAACCTCCCCATTAAAATTATCGCCGCGCTGTCAAGGCCCTTGGTCGTTCTGCAAACCGGGCTATGATTACAGGTGAACAGCAAAACCTACCGCACACTGCGCTCCGAAAAGGTATGGAAACAACTTGGCCCACAACACTCCCAAGGGTCTTCTGAAAGGCTCCAAAGTCACTCGGAGCCACACAACGGTCATCGACGCCGCGATACCTGCCGTCGCCGCCGCGAAAGAATCTCCGCACGTCTCGAAAATTGTCATCGGTGTTATCAAGCCTTCAAAGACCGGGCAACCGCACCTCAAGTTCACGCCGGTTCAGGCGGGGTTGAGAATGCAAGTTCGGGGGAACAGTGCGGCGCAAATTTTCTTCGTGTACACCGACCGACCAGAAGATGCGATTCGGGAGATCAGTGCGAAGTGGGAAGAACGTTGAGGCCACGCGGTCAAACGGCATCATTCGGGCGCAGTCGGCAAGGTTTTGGGCAAGGAAATGGGGCAACACTTTTTGCCTTGGCTCCTTATACGCTCTCTCTGATCCCAGGACTGGCCCTTTTCCCCTCGAAAGACAGCATGGGCGGGCCGTCCTCGCCGGCGAGCGTCTACGATGAACGTGCCGAGAGCACCGCGCCCTTGACAGGCTGTGGCGGACCGCTGAAGAAGCCCATCTCCTTATATGGAGAAAAAGGGCGAATGCGAAACACGGCGCACGGCGCGAGCGCTCACCGATTCCGTCGAAGGTGGCTGTCGTATCTGTTCGGGTCCAACTCCTCCAACAGAGAACCATCCTCGTCATCGAGGCTTGATTCCGATTCAAGATCGAACTCTAGAAAAGAGATAACCGCGTTATATGAAGGAAGCGGTACCGAATGCTCAAGAACCCGTCGGACGCGTCTAGCGTCCCATCGGTTCAGCCAAGCGTCCACCGGAACCTCGACGAGATCATCAGGTGCGCTCTTGCCCGCGAAAAGCTTCGCGGCCCACGACTTGGTGGAGGGAAGCTCCGGCACCGGCAGCGGGAGCTGGAATGCGTCGCTGCGGACATACCACCTCGCGCGCCCGTCTTCGCTCCAGATCATGCAACAAGCGAGGTCGGTGAGTTCCAGATACCGGTAGATCGTGGCCGTCAGACTGGTGGAAAACTCGCTGGCTACACGGCTGATCGTGTGTAGCGATGGATCTCTCAACCCGAGACGAGTGGCGACGAGTTTCCTCGGTAGCAAAAGCTCCGCCGAAAAGTCGTTGGCCTCTCGCTCCGGCGACGCAACGCTGGAATGCCACCGCTCGATGTCTGCCGAGCGGCAGACATTCTTTAGCGCCCGATGGTGAGGAATCAAATAATGCCCGATCTCGTGGCCGATGGTGAAGCGTTTGCGCGTATGCTCGCGAATGGCGGAATTCACTGCAATGATTCCCTTGGGGCCGTCCAACGCCCGCACCAGGGAGCCGTCGAAACCGTCCGCCTCGACTTCCCGTATGCGAAGGCCGATCCGGCCGGCGATGGCAGCCAAATCCGGCACACCGCTGATCGCAAGCCGGTCCGCGAGCACTTCCGCGAGCTGCTCAATCGCGTTCACTGTCCTCCCCTTCCGTCCAGTCCTGCTTCACCTCCTCCCCGAGCTGTTCCAGCAGGCGCTCGTCCTTCTCGGATTTATCGGTCAGCCGATGATAATTGAAAGCGAGCTTCGTAGCCGGGCCGCGAAACGGCTTCATGACCGAGTCAACGATCTCACCGAGCTTAGCTGGGGACGCGCCTTCCAGAGTGTTGGACTTTTTCATCTGCGCCAGGGCCGCCTCGACATGGGGCGGCACGGCCTTGCCCGCCAGACGGTATTGTTGGGCCGCCCGCGCCGCAAGATCGTAAGCCAACTGCACCAGATCGGCGCTGCCGTTCACATCTTCGCAAACAGCCTCAACCTCTGAAGTATCAGCCGATGCCGGATCACCGAACAATGCGCCAAGCTGGTGATCCAGCGCCTCGTGGTTACCCTTCTTTTTCTTCATGTGGCCCGCCTGCACATGATAATTCCAAGTTCCCGAATGCTGGTGATCCGCCGGAGCATCTTCCTCCGGTTGCGAACCTCGCCCACCGTCACGTCGAGTAGCTCGGCCATCTGCTTATCCACCATACTCCCATCCTTCAGCATCGCCGCAGCCTGGATGAAGTCGCGCAACTCAGCCTCCTTTAGATGACCTTTGACGGCCTCGAACAGCCTGTCGCGCAGTTGGTCGCCAGCCGCCTGCTCGTCCGGCCCAAGTTCGTGACATATCGCCGTCGCCAAAGGTGTTTCGGAGTCTATCGCGACCTTGCCGTCGCGGCGCACATGGTCGAGAAACCTCATCTCGACCATGTGGCACAGCAATCGCGTCAGCCCCGCCTCCGTGCCATCCCAACCGCATCCGTTCGGTGAGGAGTAGAATTCTTCGATCACCTCAGAGACGAGATCCTTCGCGGAAGACGTGCCACAATCGATCACCCGATCGCTGCTGCCGACAAGGCGGACTCCGGCCATGTAAAGCCGCCCCATCAGGGTCGGCCAATCGATCGTCTCCGGGTTTCGAGCCGAAGTGCCCGCCACGATGTCTCTCAGCGACTGTAGGTCACGCCTTCAATTGGAAGTCGAATGACGCTGATTTTTTCGGCCGCCGGCGGCCGGAATATCTGGCCCAAACCGATTGAGAGTTGAAGGCGAAAATAACCGCCAGTTCGATGAAAGGAGCATAGCATGACAGGGAATCAAGACGTTACCGGGAATCCGGAGGGCAACACCTGCGATGATTTGCAGGCAGCCGAAGCAGACCTACGGCGGGCCGAGGCCGATCTAACGGCTGCTCAAGCAGCAGAACATGGCGCCGAGCAGGAGGTTGAGGAAGCGGTCCGGGAGATTCGGGAGGCCGAGCACCATCACCGGGAGATTCACTTCACGCTGGACGGCGAGAAATACGAAACCTGTCTCCGCGAAGCGACTCCGAACCAGATCATCGTCGACTTCGGCAAACAGGACCCGGCTACGAATTATCTGGTCGAGATCCAGGGGACCCATAAGATCAGCTACCAGGGCAAAGGCGACGAGGAGATCAAGCTCCACGATTGCATGAATGTTCAGATCATTTCGACGGGGCCGAAGCCGGTGTCGGCTTGCACGGGGGCCGTGGCGTTCGCGGATGGGCTGCGGGCGCTCGGCTACGAACCGTCAACGCTGCACGGAGTCCCCGATCATGTGGTCTTTAATTATCTCGTCGAGATTGGCCGCTTCGTCGGCAAATCGGTTCGTCTGGGATTCGTCGTGCCTCCGGATTTTCCCAATATCCCGCCAGGCGGCCCGCACGTTTCTCCGCACATCCAGCCCGTTCATCCGGCTAACGACAAGCCGCATCCCTTCGGCGGCGTCCATCAGACGCACTCGGCGGCGTTCCAGCGCGAGGCGGGCGGCGAGTGGCAGTATTGGTCCCGCCCGTTCGTCAACTGGGGCGAAAGCAAGAAAACCGTGGCCGCCTACATGGCGCATATCTGGCGCCTCTGGGAAACCCAATGAGCAGGGCCGCGCATAGCGTGGCGATGACTGGAACGATGGCAGACGCGGCCCGCCGCCATCTATTGCGAGAGGACGCCCAGGAGGATCTCTGCTTCGCGCTCTGGCGTCAAAGCAAGGGCCGGAGCCGGACGACAGCACTCATTGACAGACTGATTCTGCCAGAGCAGGGGGATCGCAATGTTCACGGCAATGCCAGTTTCGAGCCTGCCTACTTCGAGCGGGCTCTTGCCGCGGCGGCGGCTGACGGCGCGGGTCTGGTCCTCATGCACAGCCACCCGCTCGGAAGACGATGGCAAGGCATGAGCCACGACGACGTTGCCACCGAGCAAGGCAGCGCCCCGGCCGCGTTCGGAGCCACCGGCAAGCCATTCGTCGGGTTGACGATCGCGGGCGACGACGCCTGGAGCGGCCGCTTCTGGGAGCGCACGGCACCGCGCATATACTCCAGGAAAGACTGCGCGACCGTTCGTGTCGTGGGCGACAGCCTGGATGTGACCTACATGGACAGGATGGCGCTTCCACCCCTCGCCAACGCGGCGCAGGTCCGCACCATATCCGCATGGGGAGAAGACGCACATCGGAACCTCGTGCGCCTTCGGGTTGGCGTCATGGGTGCAGGCAGTGTGGGCGGCCTTGTCGCCGAAGCCCTGGTGCGAACCGGGTTCGAGGACGTGATGCTGATCGATTTTGATTTTGTCGAGAAACACAATCTGGACCGGCTCGTCTATGCGACCCGGAACGACATAGGTGCTCTCAAAGTCGAGGTGCTGGCGAAGGACCTGATCGCCAACGCCACTGCGGACCCCTTCCGTGTCGAACCTATTATCGCGGCAGTGTATGAAGAAGACGCGTTCCGCGCCGCATTGGATTGCGACGTTCTCTTCGCCTGCGTGGACAGGCCGTGGGGCCGGTATATTCTGAATCTGATCGCCTACGCCCATCTGATTCCTGTCATCGATGGCGGCATTTCCGTCCGCACCAACCGCCTTGGCAAGCTCGCGGCTGCAGATTGGCGGGCTCACACAGCCACGGTTGGGAGGCCATGCCTACAGTGTCTCGGTCAATATGATCCTGGTTTGGTCCAGACTGAGCGAGAAGGCCTTCTTGACGATCCTACCTATATAGCTGGCTTACCGAAAGGTCATCCCCTCAAGACCCGTGAGAACGTTTTTGCGTTTTCCATGTCTTGTGCCAGCCTGGAAATGCTTCAGATGCTGGCCCTCGTTTTGGCGCCCTTGAATCAGCCGAACCCAGGGGCGCAGCTCTATCACTTCGTCGGCAACATCACCGAGGAGCCCGCATACGGAAGCTGCCATCCGCATTGCCAGTTTCCCTCCATCACCGCCTTGGGTGACGATTTCGGCATTCACGCCACCAGTCCTCGCCGGTCTGTGCTGGTATAATTCGGACCATATGGCCTCTCCAGGCGTATACCTCTTCACGCGGAAGGGCCGTCGGGCTTATGTCGGACGCAGTGACCGCGACGTGGTCGCCAGGACGAGAAGTTCGTATCGCCAGGGTGATTACGATTTGACGATCACCGTATACGAGACGGCCTCTGCGCGTCAGGCCTACCTACTTGAGTGCCGCCTGTTCCACCGCCACCGTCCCTGCGACAACGACATCCATCCCGCCGTACCCGCAGGAACAAACTGGCGCTGCCCGGTTAAGGGCTGTCCGTGGTCTTGACCTCAAGTTAGCAGCCGAACCAAGATCGCCACTGGACCTGCCCGAGCGCTGGGTAGTGTCTGAAATGTGCGTTGGCAAATTTTATGTGCATTGGAGTACGCTGAGACCGTGCGCGGTACTGTGGAACGGACGGAATAAGATCAATCGTCACTGAAAGCCGTGACTTGATACGTTCTGGCTAAACAGTCCGCATTTGATCCAGACGATTTGAAGTGGTTCTGGACTGCCGAAACGACAGATCCGCCTGAATTTCTTTCGCTAGTAGAAACCGCATCACAATCGGATCGGCTTCCTGCGCAACCAACAAAACCCCTTTGAGTCAATCGCTGCAACGTCGATGGAGCCACCAACTTCATCGGCGCATGACTTACTGGTCATCCTGGCAGCTCGGAACACTTCATCAACGGCGGCGAGCAGATCGTTATCCGGAAGATCAGGGTCGATTCGATGTTGCATGTTTTGTGGCAGGCAATCACCACGGCTGTGAGTATATAAGAAACTCGCGAAGACGCCGTCAAACCTAATTTTCATCGTAGGTTCGCCGAATGATCTACTGCCGTTAGGTGCCGTTAATATCGGGAAGTCTAGTTCAAGCAAATCAAGTTGACCGTTGCTTTTTCTGCGGACGCAAATTGCTCCAAAAACGGATGGTATTTCAGGTACTGCTCCGTCAAGAAACAATTCAGTGATTCTTTCGCGCGTCGCGTCTCTTATGGCACATAACAAGTCTCTCGGAGAATCCCAAAGCTCCTCCTCGGAGCAAATCGTCTCTATTAGATTTGACGTATGGATGCCGGGCGGCAACATCAACAGCCCGCTTGTGCAGCAGGCAGTCCGTTTTCCAGCGCGAAATAACTTTTGAAACTCCTCAATTGAAGGGCCTTGATCGGTGTGCCCGCGACTATCAGAACAGATAACAAGTCGTTTGTAGCCGTTCACGAGAATATGGAGGGTGCCAAAAACGCGCAGGTGCTTTAGCATGGAGTAGAGGCTATCACGCCAACAGCTCCGTCAGATTCCAAACGTGATCGGTGACCTTGGACGCGGTAATCGCTGCCGCCGTCCTGGCTTTCGGTTTCGTTTACGTCCACCCGTTTATAGATGGAAATGGGCGTACCCATAGATACCTCATCCATCACGTTCTCGCTCAACGCGGCTTCAATCCAGCCGGTGTCGTGTTTCCTGTCTCGGCCGCTATACTGGCGCGAATCGATGAGTACCGCGCCGCGTTGGAGGACTACTCCCGGCGTCTTCTGCCGGTAATCGACTGGGAGCCCACGGCGGACAGCAACGTTAAGGTCCTGAACGAGACGGCCGACTTTTATCGCTTTTTCGATGCCATGCCTCACGCCGAGTTCCTCTATACATGTGTTAAGCAGACGATCGAAGAGGACTTGCCGCGCGAAACCGAATTCTTGGAGCGGTACGATCAGTTCCGCGCGCGCATTGAGGCGATAGTCGATATGCCCGATCGCACAATCGATCTACTATTCCGTTTCCTTCATCAGAATGTTCGATCTCCCTTTCCCGTTCCCCCAAGGGCCAAGCCGGGGCGGCGGGTTCCTCCCCACGCGGCCAACACAGCGCCGCTTCCCCCCGCAAGAGGGATTTCAAGACGCTCTGCTGAAATCGACCCCTTGTGCATCCCCCTGGCGAGGTGGCCGGCCTCAGTGCCGCCCAGTTGGACAATTTACATGTAGTAGCGGTACTGCATTGCCGGATTGTCCGTTTTGGCCATCTTCAAGATGTCGCCGATTCTGCGAGCGAATGCTAAAGTGATCGGGTCCACACAATTGAAGGCCGCAGTATTCCAATTCAGTTTCGTCAGACGCATGAGATCGGCGGCGACTTCGCGAAACGGAAGCGATCCCCAATTTTCCATGATCTCGAGCGGCTGTGGTACGCGAAAGCCAGGATAGCAGCGCAGGAACGGGACATATCCGCTCGTGTAGATCAAACCGCGCTTCTGTCCAAAATCAACGGCCGTCCCTCGGAGAGTCGCTTTGTTCCCTGGCCGCAGAGAGAAAATGCCCCGCCGTCCAATTGTGACCAGCGCGTATTCCGAGATGCCTCCAAGGGCCGCTTCGAATCCTTTCCGCTCGGCTTCGGTGAACCGTGAAGTCTTGTGGATAATTAAGCGCCGAGGTGAACCGTGCACCTGATCGGCGTACAGTTTCAAAACGCGCTCCAACAATTCCTGCGCGTCCTCGCGCTTCAAGTGCGGCGCCTTTTCTTTTTGTTTCTTGGCATCCCATTGGAATGTTTTCCCCTGAAGTACAAACCCCTCACCTCGATCTGTAAACGCTTGCGCGACGCTGGTTTGTAAAGTCTTCGCATCCGCCTCGTCCGGGCGGAAAAAGGAGATGCCCACGAAGCAGGCACCCTCGATTACGTCCGCAAGTCTCCAGGGCACAATCCGCGCCTTGTACAACAGCGCAACGGTCAAATTCCAGGCCAGTGTTGCGAGATCCTGGATACCTCTTCCGCCGGCAAGCGTACGATGCCACAGCAGCTGGGTCGGAAGCACATCCAGACAAGCCGCTTTGAGCCCGCGCCGGAAACTGCGCGCTTCAGTCTCGCGTGCGTGCTTCTCCTCTTCCTCATCTTCCTCACCGTCCTCGGCACCGTCACCACCCACCTGCTCGGTAACATCTTCGAGATCGTCTTCATCATCGGTAGCTTCGCGCTGCTCTCGGTCATGCTGCGCGATGCCGACGCGGCATTGCTTCTCTAGTTTTTCGGTCATAACGACGAGCACCACATCTGGGGGCACGTCGAGTTTGCTGAGTGCGTCAACTTCAGCAGCAACAGCATCAATTAGCAGCTTTATACGAGCGGGAAACTCGGGGTGATTCTCCACGCGCGCGACATCGGCTGGCCGCATGCTTCGGCACCACACCGGTTGTGTGATGAATTGAACCTGAAACGGGTCACAATCATTTACGCCAGGAAACGACGGATGGAGCAGAGCGTCAAGTTTGTCGCTGTGCGGGATCGCCGCACACATGCGTTCCACGAGATTCAATGCTCGGTCGATTGCTTCAGCTGGGCCTACAACGCCGATTCTAACCTCAGTTCTGCGTGTGGCATCCGTTTTGCTGTAAGGGCCGAAGGCGAGTAGGCCGGTTTTGGGATCTTCACAGGTGTGTTTGCCTGCAAAGATGAGATTCGGCTCGGGGATTAAGGTACACGCCAGTGCCGTCTCACTCGCTGCGAGGAGGAGATTGAACGATCCCGCGTCAAGGGAGGGTTTTGGCTCCCTCCGGCTGCGTTGTCCTTTGCGAGGCGCCCGTTTCATTAGGTGTCCCCCGAAGTGCCTTCGAGCGAATCGAAGAGGCCGTATTGCTTGTTGGCGTCTTCGCCCAACTCAGGGACGGCGAGATCGTCCTCGTATTCGGCGGCGATGAGGCTGTCATAGTCTATGAAATCGCCGTTGATCCCGAATGCCATGTCCGCCGTCGCCGGGCGGAGATCAATGAGGATGCGTTCGTGACCAGTGGGGATTTCCAGGCGAGATTTGTTTCCGCGAGTTAAGACGAGAGACCAGAACCGCAAGGACCGCAAGATCTGGCCATTTCGTTCCTGATTCAACCAATGGGAAAGAATTGGTCCAACACGAACGCCGCCGCGAGGGCTCTTGCCGTCCTCCTTCGTCAAAAGGTATGTCGGTTCGATCCTCAAAAAGAGGCCCGCCGGAAGGTGGACGAAATTGGCACGAAGTCCTTGATGACGCCAGCCGAACTGATACTTGACTGGGCCGCCATCCTCACCCGTCTTCATCGCATAGTGCGGTGTCGTGACCTCCCTTGTCCGCTTCCCGTTGAGGTGCCAGGTAATGCGCTTTGGCTGGCCCCGGTACGGCGTAAAGAAGTAGCGTTGGCCTTTAGAGTCGAACCGTAGATAGCGGTTCCAGCAGTGCTGACGCAAGCAAACATTCAGCAGTTCCGTCGCCCAGCGTCTCCGATCTTCATCCTGAAACCATGGCGAAAAGTCCTCGTCGTGGAGAGTGCTGATATCTACCACTTCACCAAGGGGATTCTCGACATCGTGCAAATCTGAAAACGTGAACAGGTTTCGTTCTCGCAAAATGAATGGTGGGATCTCTGCGCGCCGATTCTTAATGCGCTGCTGCACACTCGCCTTCTTCCGCAGAGTCGTACTCGCGACCTGGACGACCTTTGGGAGATCGATGACGGGCAAGAGGTTTGACACCAAGCGCTCAGCGACAAGATCTGCTCCGCTTGAGGACGTGATCACAACTGGAGACGGCGTGTAACCTGAACCCGTTGCCGGTGCGTGCGGCGCCAGGCCGCCTCGGCCGCGGCGGATCGGCTCACCCCGCAGAGTGCCGATCAGTTCGAGAAAGCTTTCTTCAAACCGGTCCGGATCTCGAAAGTCGATCCAGCTTCTCATTCGCAGAGTTGGTGGAAGATCGACGTTTTCTAGTAGGATCGTCAGGATACGCCCTTTCGATCCGGAAGGATCTGACCAGACAGCGATCGTCCGTTCCATCGTCGGCCAATCGGCGGCAAGCATAGCTTTGGTCACGACGAGACCGATGAATCGGCATTCGTCGATGCAGCGCTCGATTTCTAGGACAATGTTCTTGCCCTTACCGAAATCCCATTTGTCAAAGACGACTCCGAGGTACCGATCCTGATACCGGACAGACTCAATGCGTTCGGCGAGCGCTTCCACCCAGGGTTTGTCAGCTCCGGTGTGACAAAGAAAGAGATCCTTCCCGCGTAAGACAAGCTGACCGAGGTTAAAGTCGGTCTGAATCGCCATACCTACACTCCCGCATCACGCCATGTCAGCTGCCGATTCGGGAATTGGCCCCTCGACTGGATGACAATGAGCCGATGATCCCTTTTATGTTTTATTATCACTGGTTTTCAAGCCTGATCCTAAGGGGTCGCCGTGGGCTTCTGGCCACATCGCGATATCCCGACACGACGTGATCGGCGTGAGAACCGAACTTCCGCGCACACTTTCAAACCGTGTCCAGGTAAGATGGAGTCATCTTAAACGACAGCTCCGGCCAGCGTACGCGCATGCGTAGCAGCGCGATCCGGGGCGACCAGTCTTCGGAGAGGAAGCGGAATACCGCGAGCGGCTTGACGCCGCCGGTGTCGCGGCGCTCGCGCTCGATCGCGAAGCTGACGCGCCGGATCGGCCAGCGCACGCCCCAATTCCCCCACATCCACTCCTGCCCGGCTTCGACGAAGCCTTTGCGCAGGACGGAACGGGGAATCGGAATGAGCGCATTGAGATCGAGCGGCACGCGGTGCGAATCCAGTTCCGCCTGGACGCGCTCCTCTTCGTGCCTGCGCCAGAGAATGTCCCGTAGATTGCGGGCGAGGTGCTCGGCGGCTTCGCGCGTGGGCGCCCCTCCCCTCACCGCGCCGGCGTTCGTCAGGACTTTCACGCAACCCAGGCCGTTGACCGTCGGAAAGCTCGTCTGCGCCAGATCCCGCCCTCGGTGGCCAGCGGCGGCAAATGCTCACGTTCCATCACCAGGTTCTGGAGGCCGACCGCAAGGCGCCGCGCAAGCAGCGGCACACGGCCCATCGCATCTGGGAGCGGATTCAGAACGAGTTGCCGGACTGCAAGATCGGCGAACGCACAGTCCGCCAGTACGTGCATAGTCGAAGGATCGCGTTGGGGGTGGCGGTCCATGAAACCTGCGTTTCGCAGAGCTACGCCTGGGGCGTGGAAGGGCAAGTTGACTGGTACGAAGCCTACGCCGATCTGGCGGGGGAACGAATCAAGCTGCAGGTCTTTGCGATGCGCAGCATGGCGAGCGGAGCGGCGTTTCACTGTGCCTATTCGAGGCCTTATGCGCTGATTTCACAGCAGAAATCCTGGAGCCCCGATGGGTGACACGAGGACTCGCCGACGTCAGAAATTTCACGAGCGATAACCTCCTATTGGACCTGGGTGACGGAATCGTGATTAGACGGCGGAATTTCGCTAACCTCACCACCCTGGGCTTCGTCCCCTCGATTCTGGAACGACTCTCCGAAGATTGGAGGGGCTTCGGAGCGAGTTCGTTCGTCTTGGTAGCTGAGCACTCAATCCTGAAACAGCCCGATAATATCATCACTTTGGATGCTGGAATGGTGTGGACCAAGCCATTAGAGCGGTCGGTGCACTGCGTCTGGCGGATGCGGGGTCAATCAGCATCGGTCCGATGTGGGTGGTTCGTGCGGCCCGATTCAATTTCGGAATCGGCGGTCTTCAGCAGGTTGGTGTTTCTATTCCCGCTGCCGGCTCCCCCTATGTTTGGTCGGACAACGCGGGAAAGCTGTTTCCGCAAATTTACCGTGAGCTCGCGAAACTTGAGCAAGAGGGCTATGGCAGGTCCCGTGGGAACCTTGCAGTAGCTTTGCGGGCATTCATGGCGACCTACGACCGCTGGCCGTTGGGGCAGGATTCGCAGCTGCTTGATTCCATAACCGCTCTTGAGGCCCTTCTCGGTACCGAAACGGAAATCTCCTTCAAACTTGCATTTCGAGTCGCAACGCTTCTTGCCGAAAGCGACGCCAAACCGGCTGAACTGCTCGAACTGATGAAGGACTTCTACGATACAAGAAGCAAAATTGTTCACGGCGGGGGAGCTAAAGGAAAAACATCAGCTCCGGCTGGCGAAGATTGACGACCTGCGCGCCGTAGTCAGACGGCTGCTCAGATCATTTGTTGCGTTCGGCGCTAGTCCTCCGGGGACCTACGACAGGAAGTTCTTCACAGAGCAGCTTGACCTGGCTCTCGTGGATGCAACAGAGCGAAAAAAAACTCCGCACTGCTCTCGGCCTCGATCGTGAGTGATTCGAAGGCAACCCCGCAAATTTCGTGAGGCTACGCCCCCACCGTGCCGGCCCTTGTTTAACGCATAATAATGTCCTTTATCGTGCATTAAGGAAACAGGGAAGGGGCATGACGATTACTGCGGCAGCAACGCCACACCGAGACCGGAAATACGGCGGGGGCGCATCGAGCGGATTGACAATCAGCAGCGGTTCGTTCTCTCACGACGAAGCAAACCCGCGCTTCCAAAAGAGCGCCGTAGGGTTTGCGCAGTCGCCATTACGGCCGATGACGTTTCCGAATTTGATGCCTGGACTCCCAAACGGGTAGCATTTCAGTCGGATTCACCCCGTCGCTCTAATTGCAAAGACCATTAACACCAAGGCGGCGGATCGCCCCTTCCCAGAAAAGAAAAGCCGGGGTATAACTTTCAGTCTAGGTGGTAAGATTTGACCGGAGGGCGAGATTGAAATCCAAAGCCGAAATTCTTGACGAATTCTCTCTATTTTCGATGCCCACCGGAGGAATCGGAAGTTGGCTTACAGAGCAGACACACTCAGATATCTTCGACCGCCTCGGTAAGATTGACGAACTGCCGCTCTCCGCCGTGCAACTGAATCAGCTCTTGGTAATGGGACATGAGGCACCCGTAGGAGATGGGTTTTTCCGATACTATTGGTTGCAGGCACCCAAGGAGCATCCGTACAACGTTCGCGATGTGCCTGAGTTTTCTGAGCGTTGGTTGGACTCCAGCGAAATGATCTCGTCCCTTACGCACCTTAAGTGGGGATTGCATCGTCTCTATACCGACGGCCTTCTTTACTTTGGAAACGTTCGCACAGCGTTTCGTAGGCTCCGGGACCTTTCTATCCGGGAGATCACCGGTTTGTATAGTACTGAGCGATTCGATACGCCAGCAATTAAAAGACGCGGCCCGCCCCTCCCGTTAAAGGCCATTGCAAAGGACAGCCGCTATCTGATTTCTGAGATGGCGTGTAAGTCGTACGGGGATCTTGAGCAAACCGGTGACTTGCGCGCTGTTCTCTTTGAGGGATACAAAGCGCATGCCGCCGCTGGGAATCCGACACCAACGATTCGAGAAATTCTCGAAAAAAAAGTTCCCACGCAATTCCAGGCCCGTCAACCCGAATTTATATTTTCCGCAGACGAAGTACTCGATGAAGAAGTTACATCGGAATCGGACCTTTCCAAAAAGTATCAGACTATAGCCGCTAAGTTTACTGAGGCGCGAAAGGCCGCACTCGACAACACGCGCTACTACCTGTCGATGTTAAGCGACTTAGACGTCTATGTGGCCACTAGCATGCGCACCCGTCAAGATTTCCGGAGCATGGCCGATACTTGTGAACGCATATTTTCGGACGCCAGATTGAAGGACTTGAATCTCCGTTACTTCGATCCAACATTAAGTGCCGCCGGCGGCCATGAGGACAAAGGCCTCATTGAATGTCTCATGGTCAAGTGTGCCGAGATGCTGGTGTATTGCGCCGGCGAGAAGGAAAGCTATGGTAAGGACGCCGAGGCTGCGATGGCACTGAGTCTCGGCAAGCCTGTCATCTTTTACTGCGATCAAGAGCAACGCCGGCGATTCTATCGAGATGTACACCCCCTCAGCCGCTTGATCGAGTTCGAGACGGGCGTGGCAGTGGGGGCCATGGTAACGGACAAGCTTGAAGAGGTCACCGAACTCATCTACCGAATATTTGAGAATCGAATGGTGTATGATTTGGAGCAGTCTAAACCCGGATTCCTTCGGTTGAAGGAAAAGTTGACGGGCTCGGTGGTACGACTGCAGACCAACGACCAGCTTCTCAACGAAACATTCTGGAATCACTACCACAAGGACCGCGATGCAAAGCGGAAAGGTGTCGGGAGCAATTGATTAAGGGGACGTACAAAGAGCCTCTGCCAGAGAGCCTCACGTCTATAAAGCATGTGATAACGTCCTTTATCACACCCTACACCCAAGCGCGATGTCGCTGTATGCTATGGTCGATTTTCACGGAATCCTAGTCTAGTCTAGTGCACGAATGCAACATGCCATTCACCACATTGACCGATGAGGAAGAAGAGGAACTCTCCCGGCTAAACCATTTTTATTGGAAAGAAGCCCGACGATGCGAGGAAGCCAAGGCATACCTGGCCGGATGCGTCATGCTTGGCTCCGCCTTAGAGACGCTGCTGATTCTGATGATCAACTGCTATTCAGATGAAGCGGACCAGACGGGAACAGTTCCAATGAAAAAGGGCAAACCGAAGCCGTTGCTGAATTGGCAGTTTATTGAACTACTGAGAGTTGCCAAGGCGGCTCAGTGGCTGCCGTCCGCCCTGAATCTCGACGACCACTGGAGCAACAGAAAGGCGCGGGTTGGAGATTACGCCGAAGTGGTCCGCCAAGTCCGAAATCTTGCCCACCCGGCCCGGTATGTTGAGGATCATCGCCGCAAGCGGGTCAGCGCGAAATATCTTGAGCGACAATTTGAAGTGGTGCTTCTCTGCCGCGATTGGCTTATGGCGCGCAACAACAAATCGCTGCTGGAGCACATGAAAACCGAACGTATAGTATAGAGCCTACTCTTGATCGAGAACACAAATGGCGCAAACTTATGTCGCGGAGACGTTGCTCCAGTTCATGGAGCGACTGAAGGAGGTTGAAAAGGCGTGGGAGTCGAAAAAAGACGGCGAACCCGACCTTTGGTACCGTGGCGCGCGGAAATCCACTTGGCCCTTGATTCCGAAACTCTACAGATCTCGCCGTCCCATAAAGCAATTGCTGTCCAATGAGGACGAAATAAGAGAGGAATTTGTGAGGCGCGCTCCCGGCTTGACTAGCCACAAACCCGCCAATGCCTGGGAATGGTACTTCTTGATGCAGCACTATGGTTCACCGACGCGCTTGCTCGATTGGACTGAAAATCCCCAGCTGGGCCTTTATTTCGCCGTCAAGGACAGCGACGGCCTACATGACGCAGTGGTGTGGGCCCTCGATCCGTGGTGGCTGAACGGGCGTGTGCTGGGGAAGAATCACGGCGAGGTACTGCCCGCCGGCTCGGCCGGTCTATCCCAGGCGGACGCTCAGAGATACCAGCCTTGGCTTCCGGATCGCTTCGACGCAAAGGCCAAGCTCACCACGAAATTACCCGTTGCGATCTTCCCCACGCAGTTTGACAGGCGAATTGCCGCGCAGCGTTCTTGCTTCACCATTCACGGACATCGTCGCGCACCACTGAATGACCTTTTTCTGAAGTCCACTGACCATCTGGCGCGAATCATAGTCCCGAGCTATGCGACCGACGCCATACGGGATGAGCTCGACGACTGTGGCATCGACGAAACCGCAATTTATCCGGACCTCGAGGGGCTTGGGAAAGTTGTTAGCAGGAATTGGCTGCTCGATGATGACGACCCCTTGCCACACAGAGGCGCGCTTGCCAGACTCAAGCGATCTCCGATTCACGGGGTTGGTGTGTTTGCCATCCGTGCGATTAACAAGGGCACACGACTGTTCTCCCAGGATTCGGACGAGATGCGGTGGATAGAAGCGGATCGTTTACCCACAGACAAACAGCTTCGCAAGCTCTACAAAGACTTTGCAATCGTCAAGGAAGGGAAAGATGGGCATCCAACGCGATACGGTTGTCCCCGCCATTTTGATCGCCTCACGGTGTCCTGGTATCTGAACGACCCGAGGCCCGGTGAGAAGCCGAACGTCCGGGGTGACGAGAACTATGACTTTTGGGCGCTTCGCGACATAAAGGCGGGTGAGGAATTGACAGTTGATTCCAGAACTTATAGCGACCACGCAGCATCCACGCCGGCGAGTCCCAAAGCTTCAAAATCCAAAAAACGAAAACCCTGACGCGCGGCCAAGCAGCCGAATCACGTCCCATAACCTCTTTTTATTGGACGTTGTCCTGCCCGCGATTTACCCAGAAGCGATATAGTGGCTTTTCAAACAGAAATGGTTCGTTGTTAGGATGAAGAGCAGCGGCACCATCCCCGAGGTTGGACAGATCGTTGCGGTTCGGCAGCGCCTCTACCTCGTTGAACAAACAATCCCACCGGTGAATCCGGGAGACTCCACGCTGGTCCAATTATCCTGCGTCGATGATGACGCGCAGGGGCAGACTCTCGACGTCCTGTGGGATATTGAGCCGGACGCCCGATTACACGAATCGGACCGATGGCACGGCCTCGGTACTCGTGAATTTGACGAACCAGCGCTTTTTGCCGCATATGTAAACACTCTTCGCTGGAATTGTGTCACGGCGACTGACGCGACCCTGTTGCAGGCTCCGTTCCGAGCAGGCATCCGCATTGAGGACTACCAGCTTGAACCGCTCCGCAAAGCGCTCCGGCTGCCCCGCGTAAACCTCTTTATTGCCGACGACGTCGGACTCGGCAAGACCATCGAGGCGGGACTCATTGCCCGCGAGCTTCTCCTCCGCAAGAAAGTCCGTGAAATCGTAGTCAGTTGCCCGCCGTCTATGCTGCAGCAGTGGCAGGAGGAGCTGGAGTGGCGGTTTGGGCTTCGGTTTGAGATTCTGGACCGGGAGTACGTGGCCAAGGTTCGCCGTGAACGCGGTTTTGGCATCAATCCGTGGGCGACCCACCCTCGGTTGCTGGTCTCGCATAGACTTCTCATCGATGATTCGTACACAGCTACTCTCCGCGACTGGCTCGGCGAATTCCTTCCAGGGACGCTTTTCATTCTCGACGAAGCGCACCATGCCGCACCTGCCTCCGGCCAGCGGTACGCGATTGACACGAAAATCACCAAGGCCATTCGCGATCTGGCCCCCCGTTTCGAACACCGGCTTTTTCTTTCCGCCACGCCCCACAACGGTCATTCGAACAGCTTTTCGGCGTTGCTATCCCTACTGGATAACCAGCGTTTCACGCCTGGCGTCCCCGTGAACCCGAACCTGACCGAGCCAGTTCTGGTGCGACGGCTGAAGGAAGATCTTCGAAAGATCCGGGGTGGGTTTCCCGAACGCCGGGTGGAGCAGATCGATGTGAAGGACCTGCCGGAAGATCAACCGGAACTTAAACTTGCGGCGCTGCTGGATGAGTACCGCGAAGTGTGGGACCAGCGGCTGGCCGGCGAATCGAAGAAAGTGCAGGCTTCGTCTGGACTGCTGATCTGTGGTCTTCAGCAACGGCTTCTTTCCAGCATCGAGGCTTTCGCACACACTTTGCGGGTTCATCGCAAGACGGTTGAAAAACAATGGGCTGCGCCGTCGGTGCCGCGGACCATGCCCCTTGATCTTTCCGCACCGGATGCAGATGACGACCGGTCCGAACTGAACCCTGAGGAACTGGAACGTGACGACGATCTGCGCATCGAAGCCGTTTCGATGGCCTCCGGCGGCGTCAATCGCGACGAGTTGTTATACGGCCGTGAACGCACACTGCTGGACCAGATGACCGAACTTGCGGAGAGTTCCCGCCATCTGCCGGATGCGCGGATCAAAGAACTGGCGAAGTGGATTCGGGCAAATTGTTTCGAGAATGGGAAGTGGACGAACCGGCGAGTCCTCATCTTCACCGAATGGGAAGATACGCTGCGCTACTTGCAGACTCAGATCAAGAGAATTGTGGCGGACGCGGACCCCGACGAAGAACGCGTCAAGATCTATCGGGGCTTCACGAAGAAGCAGGACCGGGAGAGTCTTCGGGACGCTTTCAACGCCCCGCCTGAGGAACATCCACTGCGCATCCTGATCGCGACGGATGCGGCGCGCGAAGGGCTGAACCTCCAGGCGTACTGCCACCACTTATTCCATTTCGACGTTCCGTGGAATCCGAGCCGGATGGAGCAGCGTAATGGCCGCATCGACCGTAAGCTACAGCCATCTCCAGTGGTCTGGTGTTACTACTTCTTCTATCCGCAACGACCCGAGGATCGCGTGCTACAGGCGATCATCCGAAAGTCGAAGAACATTCGGAAGGAGTTGGGCAGCACGACCCAGGTGATTGAGCCAAAGCTAGACCTGCTGCTACGGTCAGGTATCCGTCGCAGCAAGGAGGCGGAATTAGTGGCTGAGGTGAATGCTCTCGATGCTTCGGCCGAGGAACGCCAAGCCGTTGAGGAAGAGCTGGAATCCGGCCGCAAACGCGAACTGGCATTGCGCGAGGAACTGGAAGTGCTGCAAGGCATCCGCCAGAAATCGGAACGCGACATGCAATTTAGCGAGGAGCATTTTCATGCCACGCTCAATTGCGCTCTGGCACTAGCGGGCTGCGACGGGCTGCGGCAGATCCCCGGTCCGGCCGATGAGCCTCCGCGGTATGCGATTCCGGCGCTCGACCGGCAAGCGGGGTCGGGCTGGATCACGACCACAGATACCCTGAGGGCAAAACGCCAGAAGGATCAGAACATTTTCGACTGGCGTCGTGAGGCGCCGGTCCGCCCTGTTGTGTTTCGCGACCCGAATAAGGTCACGGATGAAGTGGTGCAATTGCATCTGGAGCACCCCGTCGTACAGCGTCTCCTGCAACGGTTCCTGTCGCAGGGGTTCGTGCATGACGATCTCTCGCGCACGTGTGTTGCACAGAGCCGCGATTCGGTTGCGCGCGTGGTGCTACTGGGCAGGCTGGCGCTTTACGGACCAGGGGCGGCGCGGCTGCATGAAGAGATCGTCGCGGTGACGGCACGCTGGACCGATTCGAAGATCCGCCGCGAACCGTTGAAGCCCTATGAGCGCGACACGGAGGTGACGACGATCAACCTGCTCTATCAGTCTTTGATCGACACGCAAATCCGGCAGGTGCCGGAGATCGTTTTGAACCAGTTGCGTGAGGCTGCACCACAAGATGTGAGTCAGCTCTGGCCACATCTTCAGGAACGTTCGCGAAAGATCGAGGAGAGTGCGCGGGCTGCACTTCAACGCCGTGGGAACGAGGAAGCCGATGCCATGGTCCGGATTCTGGAGACCCAGCGCAAACAGATCGAAGCCAAGCAGCGGGCGGACACACAATTGGTATTCGAAAGCATGGCGGAAGAGGATCGCCGGCAGCGCGAAGCCGAGCACAGGTTCCAGACCGAGCGCCTGAATCGGCTGCCTGAGGAGCTGGCCAAGGAGCCTGATCGCATTCGGGCGATTTATCAAGTACAGGCTACTCGGGTGGAGCCCGTGGGGCTGGTTTACTTGTGGCCGGTGGGGGCGTAATGGCGGACAATCCACTTCGGCGCGCGCATCAGGAATGGATCGGCAACGTGCGGCCCGAGGGGCTGTTGGTCTCGTTGCCCGCCCTAGAACTCGCTCAGGCGGCAGTGGACCGGAACCCGACGGCAATCCATCGGGCGCTTCTGGAGCTTCTGCCACGGGATAGACAAAATGAACCGATCCCCGAATTGCCGGCGTTTTCGCAGTTCGCGGAACACGTGCTGGGATGGCCGATGGATCTCTATGGCGCGCCGCCGGAGAGCCTGCACACGTTTCTCGAAACCTACCGCGAGGACCTGCGGCCCACGGCTGCCCTTCTGGACGTCGACGGGAACGTACTCCTCGCTATTAGCGAAGTATCAAGGGCCACGGACTTCGATTCGCCGCCGAAACACGACACGCGTGCCTGGAATGCCTCGCCTTATGCGCGGCTGGAACGGCTGCTGCGCGAAACCGGGCATCCGGTGGGAGTGCTGGCAGGCCCCGAAGCGATCCGCCTGGTTTACGCACCGAAAGGCGAATCAAGCGCGCACGCCACATTCAAGGTTTCGGAGATGGCCACCGTTCAGGGTCGCATCCTGCTCGGCGCGCTGCACATGCTACTCGGTGCCGAACGGCTCTACAACGGGAGACCGCATGAGCGGCTGCACGGCATCCTGCGAAAGAGCCGCGAATTTCAGAACGACGTCTCGACCAAACTCTCGCGGCAAGTGCTGGAGGCGCTCTACGCCCTTCTGCATGGGTTCCAGGAAGCGGACGATTACGTTCACGGCGAGTTGCTGCGGGAAACGCTGGCCAAAGATCCGAACACAGTCTACGGCGGACTGCTGACCGTGCTGATGCGCCTGGTCTTCTTGCTGTACGCCGAGGACCGGGGCCTGATGTCGCAGGACTCTATCTACGCGGAGAACTATAGCGTCAGCAAACTCTTCGAGCAACTGCGGGAAGACAAGCAGCGTTATCCCGAGCAGATGTCCCGGCGTTACGGGGCGTGGTCCAGGCTGCTGGCGCTGTTTCGTCTCGTGTACGGTGGAGGCAGCCATGGCAGGATGCGAATTCCAGCGCGTCACGGCTATCTCTTTGACCCGGCCCGCTATCCGTTTCTCGCGGCGCGGGACATTCACGGGGAAGTGCCACACGTACCGGACGGGACCATTCTGGAAGTCCTGCAACGCCTGCTGATGCTGGACGAGGAACGGCTCAGTTACCGTGCACTGGATGTGGAGCAGATCGGCAGCGTTTATGAGGCTGTAATGGGATTCGAGCTGCACGTCGCGGAAGGGCCAAGCATAGCGATTCGCGCGAAGAAGAAGCATGGCGCGCCGGTGACGATTAACCTGGAATCTCTGCTCCGCGTTTCGGCCGGCGAGCGGAATAAATGGCTCAAGAAGAATACCGACCAGGAAGTGACGGGCACCGCTTTGGCTGCGCTGAAAAACGCGGTGACGATGGACGATCTACAGGCAGCGCTGAAACATAAAATCCATATGGAAGTAACGCCGGTTGCGGTGAGGGCCGGGGCCATGGTGTTCCAACCCTCGCCAGAGCGGCGGCGCAGCGGCAGCCATTACACGCCGCGCGCGCTCACGAAACCGATTGTGGAGGCGGCACTGGGGCCGGTGCTGAAGGAGTTGGGGCCCGAACCAAGGCCGGAACAGATTCTCGCGCTGAAAGTCTGCGATCCTGCCATGGGTTCGGGCGCATTTCTGGTGGAGGCCTGTCGTCAACTGGGAGAAAAGCTGGCGGAGGCTTGGCAGCGGCACGGCAACAGACCGGTGTTGGAAGCGGATGAGGACGAACTGCTGCTCGCGGAAAGGTTAATCGCGCAGCGGTGCCTGTACGGTGTGGACAAGAACCCCATGGCGGTGGATCTGGCGAAGCTCTCGCTATGGCTGGCGACTCTGGCGAAGGACCATCCGTTCACCTTTCTGGACCATACGCTGAAGCATGGGGATTCGCTGGTGGGCCTGACGCCGCGGCACATAGCGAGTATGGATTGGGCGGATGAAAAGCCGCTGCTATTTCTGGAGGATAAGCTGCGCGAGCAGATCGAGCGTGGCGCTCGACACAGGACCAAGATCCTGGAAGCACGTGACAACACGCCTTACGATTTGCTGGAACAAGATCTTGCATTGGCTGACGAACAACTCGAGCTGGCCCGCATGGTGGGCGACGCCGCGTGTGCGGTGTTCTTCCATAACGACAAGCCCAAGCCACGGACGGCGGCGCGGTTGCGACTGATCGAGAAGCTCCAGCAATACGCGGAAAAAGGCGACCTGGAAGCCGGAACCGATATCGAGGACGAACGGGTGCTGTTGAAGACCTCTGAAAAGCCGGTGGTGCCGTTCCATTGGCAGATCGAGTTTCCTGAAGTGTTCGTGCTGGATGACGGGCTAAGGCCGACGCGTGGGTTCGACGTCATTGTTGGTAATCCGCCGTTTGCGGGGAAGAACACGATGGCCGAAGGAAACGCGGACGGCTATCCGGAGTGGCTGAAAGAGCTGCATTCGGAAAGCCACGGCAACTCGGATTTGGTGGCGCATTTCTTTCGGCGTGCGTACGCGCTGCTCCGTGACCGAGGGTGTTTTGGACTGATTGCTACCAACACGATTGGACAGGGAGATACTCGGTTCACTGGGCTGCGATGGATTCGCAGGCATCGGGGGACAATCTACCGAGCCGTCAAACGGCTACAGTGGCCCGGTCAGGCCGCGGTTGTAGTGAGCGTCATTCACGTGTGCAAGGGATCACATACCGGGCCGTACCTCCTTGGTACCCGTGAAGTTCCAGTGATCACCGCGTATCTGTTCCATCGCGGTGGGGACGAAAGTCCCACCGTTCTCGTGGCGAATGAAGGTAGGAGTTTTCAGGGGAGTATCGTCCTCGGCATGGGCTTCACTTTTGACGACACGGACAAGGACCATGTGGCATCGCCATTGAGCACCATGGACCACCTGATCCGCAGCAATCCGACGAATGCTAAGCGAATCTTTCCCTATCTCGGTGGTGAGGAGCTCAATGATGATCCTATGCACAGGCACCACAGGTTTGTGATTAACTTCGAGGACTTTCCGCTACGGCGCGAGCAATTGTCTCCTTCCTGGGCAGATTCAAATGACGAATGGCGGAAGGCCTACCTACAAACAGGTACGGTACCGCATGACTACCCAAAGCCAGTCGCGGAGGACTGGCCGGAACTGGTAGCGATTGTGAGGGAGCGCGTGAAACCGGATCGCGATAGCCAGAAGCGCGATAAGAACCGAGAGATATGGTGGCGGTACGCAGAGCATCGACCGGGACTTAGACTCGCGTTGCGGAGCGCCAAGAGGGTTCTGGCTATCAATTGTGGCGCTACACCCCATCTCGGAGCGGCGTTTCTGCCGACGGACGTGGTCCATAGTCACACATTAGCCGTTTTAATTGTTCAGGACTATGCAGGTTTTGCCATCGTGCAGAGTACGGTGCACGAGATCTGGTCGCGATTGATGGCTTCCTCGATGAAAGACGATCTCCGCTACACCCCCTCCGACTGTTTTGAAACGTTTCCTTTTCCCCTCGGTTACGAGAGCAACGCTGTAATCGAAGCAGCGGGCCGCGAATACTACGAATTCCGTGCATCACTGATGATCCGGAACCAACAGGGCCTGACCAAGACCTACAACCGGTTCCACGACCCGGAGGAACAGTCCGACGACTTCCGCAGGCTCCGTGCCCTCCACCACGCAATGGACCGTGGTGTTCTTGACGCTTATGGCTGGACAGATATCCAACCGGTCCCGCAGCATGAGGCTGAGTTCGAGGAGGAACCGACAGACGAGGACGAATTCTCCGGCACGAAGAAGCCAAAACAAAAATTTCGGCTCCGGTGGCCGGAGGAGGTCCGGGACGATGTTCTTGCCCGGCTTCTGATCCTCAACGAACAACGCGCGGCGGCCGAGGCGCTCGAACCGAAAAAGAAGAAGAAATCAAAACACGCAGCCACCCCGCTGCTCGATTCGGGAGACCAAGAATGACGTCAGCCGAAGTGCGTGAAGAACCGGTGAAGAGGCGGCACGCGTCCGAAATAGGCGGCGACGTCCTGCCGAGTTTGAATATACGATAATAGTATATGGAAACGAGATTCACGTGGGACCCGGCGAAGGCTCAGAAGAATCTTCGGGTCCGCGGGATCTCGTTTGAGACGGCGACGGAGGTGTTCAGCGACCCGAACCAGGTAACCATCGAGAACTACTTTATCGAAGATCAGGGCGAACAGCGTTACGCCACCATCGGTCTGACGCAGGGTTTGGTTCTCCTTCTGGTAGTTTTTGTGGACCGCACCGAAGCCGATATAGAAACGATTCATATCGTTTCCGCGAGAAAGGCAGAAAAATATGAGGCCAAAATCTACACCGCGCACATCGAAAATTGAGATCACGGACGATATCCGCAAGGCGTACGAAAAGCGGGATCGGAGACTGGACAACGATCCGGACGCACCCACCATGCCCCCTGAATTCTGGGCGAACGCTACGGTCGGCAAATACTATCGCCCCGTCAAGACCCAGATTTCGTTCCGTATCGACAATGAAGTTCTGGACTGGCTGAAGTCGAAGGGCGAAGGACACCTATCCCGCATCAACGAAATCCTGCGGGAACGGATGGTGGCGGAGCGGCGGCGGGCATGAAGTGGTAGATCGGGACGGAGGCTCAGAATGACGTCAGCCGAAGTGCGCGAGGAACTCGTGAACGCCCTGCAACTCGACCTGGTTGGTCCTACACCCGAGGGGCTCGGCGACGCAGCAGAGCGGCTGGACCAAGCTCCCTCACGCTGGTATCTGACTGGCTTCCTCGTGCCTGCCAACGCGGGACAGACGCAGGTAACCGATGCCGATGCTGACGACGATGTTCTGGAAACGGCGGAGCCCCCGGGCGCCACCGACGATGATACGCCGCGCGAACGGACGGCTGTGCGGGAACGTCGACTGCCAAGTTCGATTGGCTTGAGCGTGCTTCTGCCCGCCGCGGCCCGACGACTGGGTGTGCGGATTACATGGGGAGATTACCGACCGGAAGGCGGCGAAGCGCCGGGGCAGGAAATCTGGAAGCGCACGCCGCGTGACAAAAGCGTGGATCTCGACGTAAGCAAGCCGGTTAACCAGCCGGTTGAAACCGAAGTGCCGGAGTCAGAGGGGCTGTTCGTCGCCCTGCTGGTGAGACCTTTGGGCGCGGCTTTCTACGAAGCCGGTCTGCCTCCCGGCGCGAAGACGATCTCCGTTTTTCTGGTGAACAAACGGCGTCCCGAGCAGAACGACAGGGTGAGAGACCGAGCGTTCGCCTTTCAGGGGCAGCTGGAGTTGCATGCAGAGGTTCCGTTTCTGGCGCGTCCCGATATCCGCGGCCTGTTCACCAACGACTGGGACGACGAAGTGGCGGATCTGCAGTACCGCGACTGTGGGGAATACGCGGTGGGTCACAACGTGGCTTCAGAAGCATGTTTCGATGGCGGCGTGTGCCGCGTGGCTCGTACCTGCTGGATTCCGCGGGCCGAAGTGGAGCGGGTCGATCCGCCGGCGACGATTCCGGACGTGGAACTGGGGATGAGAGCTCTGGCGGGTTTGGCCGACGGGGCCGATCCGTGGGCAAAGCTGGCCGCGCTGCCGCAGGCGTACCGAAGCCAGTGGATCGATCCACAAAGAAAGACCCTTGCTGCGATCTCACAACCTAAGCGAAGGGCGACCGCGCAGATTCTGTTGAACAATGCAGACGCGGCGGCGCGGCGAATCGAACGCGGCATCGAACTTTTGCGGGACGATCCGCAGGCTCTGCTGGCCTTTCGTGTCGCTAACCGGGCAATGGCAGACGCCGCCGGGCAGCGCCGGGCGGGCCAGCCGCCGGAGTGGTTTCCGTTCCAGATTGCCTTCATTCTGATGAACCTCGAAGGTATCGTGAACCCGGAGAGCGCGGACCGGCAGCGAGTGGATTTGCTGTTCTTCCCAACCGGCGGCGGCAAGACGGAAGCTTACCTCGGGCTGGCGGCGTTCACGCTGGTGCTGCGCCGCTTGCGGAATCCCGGCATTACGGGCGCGGGAACCAGCGTGCTGATGCGGTATACGCTGCGGTTGCTGACGCTCGACCAGTTGGGGCGGGCCGCTACGCTGATCTGCGCGCTGGAGTTGATCCGGCAGACGGACCGCGACCTCAATCTGGGCGACTGGCCATTCGAGATTGGGTTGTGGGTCGGTAAGACGGCGACTCCGAACCGCATGGGCAGCACGCGGCAAGGCGACAACGACGAGGACACGGCGCGCCGCCGCACGCTGAAATATCTGGCGAACGAAACGCGTTTTCCACCGGTGCCACTGGAAAACTGTCCTTGGTGCGGGAAACCGTTCAATCGGGATTCCTTCAAACTGGCGCCCAATCAAAACCAGCCCCGGAACCTGCGCGTGAAATGCTCCGATTTCCGGTGCGCTTTCAGCGGGCGTGAGCGCGATCTTCCAATCGTAGCGGTCGACGAGCCAATCTACCGCAGGCTGCCGTGCTTCGTCATCGCCACGGTGGATAAGTTCGCGGCACTTCCGTGGCTGGGGAGGGTGGGCGCCTTTTTCGGGAAGGTGGAGCGCTATGACTCTGACGGCTTCTACGGACCGTGCGATCCGGGAGCCGGGAATGCGCTGCCGGCCGGGAGGCTGCTGCCGCCCGATCTGATTGTGCAGGATGAACTGCACCTGATCTCGGGTCCGCTTGGCACAATCGCCGGGCTGTATGAAACCGTGATCGACGAGTTATCGGCAAGTGGCGAACTCCGACCGAAGATCATTTCGTCCACGGCAACGGTGCGTAAGGCGGACGCGCAGATCCGGGCGCTGTTCGGGCGAACGGACGTAGAGATTTTTCCGCCGCCGGGTCCCGACCGGAAGAATTCGTTCTTCGCGCATACAGTACCCGCGGCTGAAACGCCCGCACGGCTTTACGTGGGAGTAGCTGCGCCGGGACGGAACGTGAAATCCGTACTGCTGCGCGTGTATCTGGCATTGCTGTGCCGGGCGCATCGCTACCGCCAGGACGCGGCATCGGACCCCTACCGCACGCTGGTAGGTTACTTCAACGCGCTGCGGGAATTGGGAGGCGCGAGGCGGCTCATTGAAGACGAAGTGAAGAACCGCGCTTTCGGATATGTAGACCGCAAGAGAGTGGGAGAGGCGCAGGGTCTGTTCGATAGGCGAGATCTGAACAAGCTGGTCGTGGAACTGACCAGCCGTGTAGAAACGAGCGACGTAGCCGATGCAAAACGGCGGCTCGCACTGCCAATGACGGATAAGGACTCGGTGGATATTGCGATTGCCACCAACATGATTAGCGTTGGTCTCGACATCACGCGGCTGGGGCTGATGGTGGTGTTTGGGCAGCCGAAGACGACGGCGGAGTACATTCAGGCCACGAGCCGCGTAGGGCGCGACAGGAATAAACCGGGCCTTGTCGTGACGATTCTGAATCCAAATAAACCGCGCGACCGTTCGCATTTCGAGCGGTTTGCTGCGTATCACGAGAGCTTCTATCGGAGCGTCGAGGCAACGAGCGTAACGCCGTTTTCTCCGCGCGCCCTTGATCGCGCATTGGCAGCGGCAACCGTGGCACTGGCGCGGCATGGCCACAAGCCGATGACCAGATCGGGCGGTGCGGATGCCATTGTTACCGAGCGGACCAATCTGGCGTTTGTGCCGGAGGCGCTGGGGCGTCGGGCGGAGATGCACAAGGCAGGTGACCCGCAGGATCAGGCGGCGTTGCGCCAGAACGTCCGAACCAGGACGATTTCACTGCTGGAGACCTGGGAAAGGGTTTCGGTTGAGCAGCAGGCACAGACGGTGCGAATGAAGTATTACCAGCGCGAGGGGGATGAATCGGCATTCTTGCTGCGTGATTACCTGGCGGAGGAGTTGAAAACACTGCCGCCGTCGCACTGGAAAGCGAGATTTCGCGCCAAATGGAGCATGCGGGATGTAGAACCAGCGGTGAATATCAGCGTGCAGGGGCCGGGACAGCAGAACCTTGACGAGGAGAGCAACTGATGGCGCGGCCGCAGATCCGGCAGGGACAACTGATTACAACCTTCGGCCCAGGGGCAATGACGGACCTACCGGAACGCAGCGTTCTAATCGCGGGGCTTGATGCGTGGGTGGGAGAAAGACGGCAGATTCAGGAGCCGCGGCTGGCGCGGAAGGTCGCGGAACTTTTGGGTGCGCAGACGATGCGGCTGGAGTGCCCTCCGGAGGCGGACCGAGATGGCGCGGGCTTCGTGCGGTCCTATGTGTTTCCGCTTTGGTTTGTGACCCAGAACCTAATACCGGGTCGCCCGCCAGGATGGCGTACGCGGCGGCTGGTGCAATGGTCTGGGCTGGACGATAAGGGCCGGAAGTTCCTGATGGATGACAGGAGCAAGTCGCCGGTGACGCCAGTCCGCTTTGTTCGGGCTTGTCGGCGGGGGCACCTCGGGGACATCGACTGGCAGGCGTTTGTGCACGGGCAGAATCCGCCGTGTGGGCGGGAACTGTACTTCGACGAACGCGGCACGAGCGGCGATCTGGGTGAGACCTATGTCCGCTGCGGGTGCGGTCTGGAGCGGCCGATGTCCCAGGCGGCGGACCCGAATAGCAAGGCGCTTGGCGACTGCGATGGGGCGCGGCCATGGCTGGGCCAAGGAAGGGTGGCGGACGAAAGGTGCAACGAGAGGAACCGGCTGCTGGTACGAGCCGCGTCGAACGCATGGCTGCCTCAGCCGCAAAGAGTGATCTCGCTGCCGGAGCGGGGTGAGAACATCCGGCAGACCATCGACAGGCTTTGGATGTTTCTGGAGGCAGCGGAGAGCGCGGACGATGTAGCGTATGAACGCAGAAAGCCGAGGGTTAGTGAGGGCCTGGCCGGATTGACTAACGAGGAAGTGTGGGAGGCGGTTCGCGAACGCAAGAACCCGGTCGATTCGGGTGAGAAGCCGGTGAAACGGGCTGAGATTGAGACGCTGCTAGCGCCTGGAGACCAGATTGGCGAGGACACGCTCGACTCCACATTCTTTGCGCGGGTGTTGCCGCGGACGGAATGGGACCAGCCGTGGATGGCAGGGATTGAACGAGTGTTGCTTGTCGAGCGACTGCGAGAAGTGGCGGCTCTGGTTGGGTTCACGCGGTTCGAATCGGCGGCAGCAGATGCGGAGACTGGCGAACTCGATGCGGGCGTGCGCCGGGCGGAGATTTCGCGTCAACCGGAGTGGGTTCCTGCGGTGGAGAACCGGGGCGAGGGGATCTTCCTGCAGTTCAGTCGAGAAGCATTGCTGACGTGGTGGCAGCGGGGTGCGGTGGTGAACCGGTATGCCGAACTCACGCGAGGTTTCGACGCCTGGAAAATGGAATACCCTTCCAGCAACCGGAGGTTGCCGAGCCCCGAGTACCTGCTGCTGCATTCGTTTTCGCATCTGCTGATTACGGCGGTGGCACTCGAGTGCGGGTATCCGGCGAGTTCGATCATGGAGCGGGTTTACGCAGTGCCGCAGGTTGGATATGGCGTTCTACTGTACACCGCCAGTTCGGATGCGGAGGGGACGTTGGGAGGCTTGGTGCAGGCAGGGCGAAGGATTGCGGGGTTCGTACGGAGCGCGCTGGAGTTGGGAGGGCTTTGCTCGAACGATCCGGTATGCGGGCAGCACAGTCCTGCGAACGTATTGGAAGGGCGGATGCTGAATGGGGCGGCGTGTCATGGCTGCGTGCTGATTGCGGAGACTAGTTGCGAGCAGGGGAACGACTTTCTGGACCGGGCGCTGGTAGTGCGGACCGTCGCCGGTTTGGGGGCTGAGTTCTTTCCAGACCTGACATGAATCCGCTGGTGACGCTGCAAGCTTCGGAACTTCGCGCACTGGCGGCAGCCGCCTTGGACGGCAGGCTGAATCCGGCGACGCCGGGCCTGGTGGGACGGTTCGTGTCAGATGGCCCGGCGGTTTCGCGAGCGCTGGGCGAACTGGCAGCATCCGGCGCCGCACTGGCGCAGACACTGGAATTGCTGGCGGAGGCGGCGGACCGACGTAGTTCAGTGGAAGATCTGGTGGAACTGGTGCTCACGGGACCGAACACGGGCACCGGGCGTGACACCGGCGTCGTGGTGCGGCAATTGTTCCGGGAGGCGCGGACAAGCGTCTGGGTTTGCGGGTACAAGCTCTACAAAGCGCGGGATCTGTTTGGGGATTTGGTGCGGCCGGAATTGCGGGTAAGGATGCTTCTGGACATTGGCGAGGCCGAGGGGCAGAGCCAAGACGCGGCAGTCCAACGCTTCCTGGAAGACTTCCGGCGTTGGCACTGGCCAGAAGGGCACGCATTACCGGAGATCTGGTACGACCCGTTATCGCTGCTACCGCATGGGGATCTCCGGGCTGTGGCTCATGCAAAGTGCGTCGTTGCGGACGAGCGGAGGCTATTCGTGTCTTCGGCGAACTTCACCGAGGCTTCTCAAAACCGAAATCTTGAGGCAGGTGTTTTGGTGGATTCCACAATGCTTGCCGCGAGGATGGTTCAGTTCCTTGAAGGGCTGATCCGTGAGCGACGGGTTCATCCGGCGTGGCCTAAGCTGGGGCCAACTGCTTAAGACGCGCGCCCGATCGCAACCCTCCAATCTTTGCCATTCCCCGATCTTTTCCGCCGCAATCAATTCGTTCATTCTTGAGGTCCTGTTATCGGGATGCCATTTAGACATTAGCTCTGAGGGGTGAGGACATCAAGCAAGACCGGGAAGGCGTCGCATATCAGCGTTCGATCAACCGCCGGGCAGATGGCCGGGATGGATCGACGTTGACGTAAATGCTGTGAGAAGGTGAGTTAAGCAAGTCTACTCTCAACCCACTCGCCTAAACCGGCATGAACCACAAACTCGGCAACGCGATCACAGGTCCACAAGTGCACCGGAAGATCGGCGGGCGCTCTCAGTTTGCCGCTTGGACTATGGACTGCAAAGATCATCCGAGCATACCGATCACGCTGATTAGTGAACTGCTCCACGTAGCCATTTAGGACTTTTTGGGTAGCGGAGCTTTTCACCTGTACAAAAGCGATTTCATCGGCTGTCCGATTTTCCACTTCCAAGTCAATTCCTTTGAGTACTTTACCTAACGTTGAGATGCGTGCCCATCCCGTGCGAGTTAGGATGAGGTCAATCAGTTGCTCGAAATCCTGCGGAGAAAGCCGTTTGACTATCTTTTCAACGGCCTGTTTGTACTGCCCGCGAGCCACAGCAGCCTGCGCCGCGTCAGGGTCTTTCTGGTCTTGAATAATGCGAAGGATTTCCCGCCAAGCCCTCGGTGTGCAGACTGTACCTTTGAAACCAGACACGGTCGTGACAGTCCCAGGCAGATCCGCCATAGCGAGCAGTTTTCCATTGAGTGAATGATTGGACCACGGGCGATCGCAAAGCAGCCAGAAATTTCCCTTATTGGTGCTTTCCCCGTCGGGATTGAGCGTCGCACCATCGAGAACCGTGCACCACCACATATAACGGTCTTCGAATGTCACCCATACGTGCTGACTGGGAGAGTCTAGGAGGTCTTGAAGTTGATTAAAATCCTGCGTGGCACCCTGCTTTGACCCGTAGTGCACTTTCATCAGTCTTTTAATCTCGTCGAAATCAGGCTTCGTTAGAAGTTCACCGGGAATCGCCTTCCAACCGAGATGTATCTGTTTGTTTGTTTTCGCCGCCTGCCACCACCTGCCACCACCGCCGTTTTTTACGTAGCGAAGAGTGACAGGGAGCTTGGCGCGCATGTGAAGATCTTACACTACGCAGTGACAGTGCACGTCTCATGAAAAGCTGGTGAGGGAGCTTGTTTGCAGATTCTGCGTTGCCCGCAGTAGGGCCGAGTTGAAGGCATTACCCGTTGTTCCTTCTCCGTCCTTCCTCCCAGAAGAAATCGCGCAATCTTCGCTTCAATCACCGTACAAGTTCGCCTTGCTCAGGGTCGCGCCGTCCCTGTCATGCCATTGACGATCCCAATGGCTTTTTCCATCTGCTCATCCATACCAATGTTCAAGACCCGAGGATCAACCTCCAGTGGCACGTCTGGCGAAACCCCGTTTCCTTCAAGACAATTACCCCGCGACGTGTACCAGCCGAAAACCGGCAGACGCAGCCAGTAACCACTGCCAACGGCGAAATTCGCGGCTCCTAGAACGTTGCCGGCCGTGTTGGTCCCGACGATTGTCGCCAGATGATTCTCGGTGGCAAAGCTGGCCACCATCTCGGCGGCGCTGTTGGTCCATTCATTCACGAGCATAGCGATGTTGCCGTGGAATGGCTGTGCTCCCAAACCCTGGGTCAACAGGAGCACCGACTTGTCACGGAACGCGAACCGCACCAGCGTGAAAAAGAGTTCCGCCTTGCTCCTCGGCATCGGCACTCCTGGCAGGGTCTTCGGATCGTACCCCACACGCAACCGTTGGGGAGTCAAGCTGTGTCCGATCGGAAGTTGTCCCGGACAGAGGTAGCTAGCAAGGCGGGCGAGCCCCAAGCTGCCGCCGATGTTACCGCGCAGGTCAATGACGAGGCGATTGCATCCTTGCGCTTTGAGATCGGCTACCGCCGCATCCAACGCTCTAGCGAAGCGCAACCCAAATGCGCCGGGGAAATAAAGAATTCTCAGAAGTCCAACGTTTGGCGCGATGATTGCGTGGACGAGACTCTTCGGTGTGACGATAGGTGGGCGGGCCTTCGTTCCCTTTCTGAATGGGACTTCTACTGCGACGTCCCGACGGTTCTCACCGCGGACATTCGAGATGCTCAGCCTGTGCGTATACCCGATCTTGAACCGCGGCATCGCTGGCGGCACGGATGGCGTCCCGTCAACAGCGAGTAGCAGGTCGCCCGGCCTGATGCCAGCGACATGCGCGGGCCCGTCCTCGAAGACATCCAAAAAGAACCACTTCTGGTCACCGTCCTGCGGTCTGAAGCTCCGGAAGGTCGCGTTGATCGAATGTTGCGGTAGAACCTGGATGGTGCGTTCGTGATAAAAGACCGTGTGGCTGCTCCGAAGTTCGGCCAGAACCTGCTGTACGCCGGTTTCGAACTGGTCCCTGTCCGCGTTTAGCAGTTCCGGCACGCGCTGGTCGAAAAGCCGCGACCAATCCTCGTAGTTCACTCCAGCGGCATTGACGTGGTGTTTGAGGATTCGCTTTCTTACCGTGGCCAGAATTTCAGAGCGTTCTTTTTCATCGAATGGCATGGTTTGAATTCTTGCTTTCGTGTAGTGATGTGGTGCGATCGGCTGCCCCCTCGAAGGTAAAGCTTGCCCAATAGTACGGAACCGCTTCGCGACCGAACTTTCGCAACATGTCGCGCTTGGCGGCGGTGAGCGCATAGGCGGCTGGCTCATGTGCGGCAAGGTGCCGGTAAAACTGCTTCATGAGAAAGAGCGAGAAAGTGTCGTCGATGGCCCACAATGTTGAAACAACCGCTCTGGCGCCGGCCAGCAGGAAGGCTCTGGAAAGTGTCGCGATGCCTTCTTCGCCCTCAACCGGCCCGACCGCCGTGTCGCAGGCAGAGAGTATCACCAGTTCGGCGTTGAGTCGCAGTTGAACGATCTCCGAGGCTTGCAGGAAACCGTCCTCACCCGCAGATGGATCGCTCAGGAATACCAACGCTGAGTGATTCGGGTCCGTTCTGCTGGCAAACCCATGAACAGCCAGGTGCACAATGCGATAACCCGGCAGGTCCGCGCGTTTGAACGCTGACTCTGTTCCCTTGGACCCCAATAAAAGCGTGTTGCTGCTGTCATGAACGGCAGCGTCGGCTGCAAGTACTTCGTCTTTCGACGCAGGCAAATCAGACAGGTCACCGCCTTCGTAGCCACGCGTAAGGCTGACCTGCTTCAATTCCGCCGGGCTGTAAGGAATGCCGCCCACGGCCAACAATGTGCGCGTGATCGGATGCGTTCGACTCGTTTGGGTTGTGAGCAAGACGAACACGGTTGAGGAAGGCTCATAGATCACGTTCTGAGTTTCAACAACGTAATGCCCCGCCGGGTCTATCAATCCGTCGAACGGCACGAGATGTAGCTGGCCGTCTCGTATCACCACTAAATCCTCTTTTCGCGCAGCCTCTGGGATCGGCCGAAGAAGAACGTCGTAGAGGGCACGGGCTTCAGCGATTGCCTGTTGCTTAGCCCTCACAGGTTTCAGGTATGCGGAGATGAGCGCCTCAATCTCATGCTCGCCGGCCAATGTCACGATGCGCGCGTTCGAGCGCGAAATCACCAAACAATAGGAATGCGGATTTGCGACGACGTACTCGAGAATGATCTGCGAAGCCCCGAGGACATGCTGCAATTGCTCGATCCCGATCGTGTTGGGGCCCTGGGCCTTCAAGATGCTGAGCTCCGGGGTTACCCACCGGGACTGTTCCACTGCGAACATCTGGTCGCTAATCTGGCGCACGTCGGCGGCTGACCGTGCGTCCCTTAATTTAAGCCTGAGCTGCGCAACGCTTCGTTCGGTTTTCTTTGCTCCTTCTGACGTAACCGAACCAGCCATGAGCAGGTCAGCCGTCACGCGCCCGCGAACTTGTTCGACGATGGAATAGGCCTTTCTGGGATCGCGAAGATGTTCCGCAACTAAGGAAAAGTGCTCCGAGTAGATCTCGCTTGCTGCCCGGATTAGCGCCGTCTTATCCAGAACACTCGGGAACGTGCCGATCATGGAATCAACGAATGCGCCTGCGCGATCGTAGGTAGCCTCTGCATCGGCATACTTACCTTGACTGACCTGCAGTTCCGCGAGTGTTTGCAGTCGGCGGGGAACCGACCAGGTACGCCCACTGGCCTGTGTCGACTCCACAACGAGTTTCGCAAACTGTTCCGCCTTCGCGATGTCCCCGTGCTCTCGATACAGGTCCTCAAGTTGCGATTGCGCATCCGTTAGTTCCCGTACGAACCCGCCGGCCTCAGCCAGGGAAATCGCGTGATCGAGCGCTGATAGTGCCGTTTTGTCATCGCGTCGAGTTCGCGCAATACGTGCTATCGCCTCCAAAGCGTCTGCCTCATGCTCGGCACGGTGGCTTTGTTGTGCATGAATCAGAAGGTCATCCGCGAGACGCTGAGCATTGTCAAGCTGTCCTAATCGGATAAGCATGTCGACTCGCGCCTCATTGGTAGAGAATTGATATCCAGAGTCGGGCGTCGCGGCGGCGATCTTGAGAGCCTTGTCGAAGTAAGGGGGCGCCTGTTCGGTCATACCAGTTGTGACCAGACCAGTTCCAACGACCGTTAAATACCGAATCTGAGCACCTACGTCACCGCTCGCTGTGGCGACCATTAAAGCGCCAGCGACGTTCATGCGCGCTGTCGCCAGATCCCCGTCGTAGAAGGCCGCCAGGCCGAGTTGAGCAAGGGCGCGGTTCTGCCATTTCGAATCACCTAACTCGCGTGCGAGCGCCTGTACTTGCTCCCAATCCTCGCGCATCGCTCGGGAGTCGATTTCTCCATCGATGTCCCCTTTCACAATCAGGCAAAACATTCGTAAGGGTTTGTCAGTTTGGAGCAGAGGGTTGGTGTCCAGCTCCTCTGCGAGCTGTACGGACAGTGCTGGTAGCGCGCGTTGCTCGGCGCTCGATCGGATCTTCCCCAGCCTGGCATAGAGAGCGTTGCGTGGATTGCCGGCAGTAAGAAACAGCTTTTCGGCCTCGCCGAAGTCGTCCGCTGCATCGGACCAATTATATAGATCAGCGAGATGGAGGGCATGCTGCAACCGCTCAGAGGCAGATGGTTGCTCATCCTGAGCTGCCAACGGGCTGCAAGGTCCCAGAAAGAGTACGGCAGCCAACCAACCTGTAAACGTGCCTGACGCTATTCGCATGACCCATGTTTCCTTTACGTTAATCATCTGGCTGTCCTTCGCCTTTCATTCCAATCGCACCGGATATTTGCGCCACGACGAGTCCTTATTGCCGATGGCGAGGTGGTACTCGCCGGCGTGGAGGCCACGCAGGTTGACGGTAGTGGTCAATACTTCGGCGCTCCCGTCCCATTTCGCTGTGCCGACTGCGTCGACTACGGTTTGATCCTGCCCGTCTCGAACTTGCACTGAATAAACACCATCTTCTGTGCCGATTGGGAGTTTTATCGTCATGGCTACGAGGCCACGCCGCAGATGCGGAATCTCCACGCCTTCCGGCAAATGTGACCGTCCAGATCTTTCAGCCGTTTGCTTGCGAAAATCTAGCGTGGCTGTAAGCGTAGAGTCAACAGATCTCACGGCGGGGGGGGTTCGCACCGAGAGCAGTGCCGGACCGACTCGCCACCAGACGAAGATTGCCAGTACTAAGCTGGCAGCGAAAGCCAACGCCACTCTGCCGACGACACGAAGCCGATGACCCCGCCGACTTCTGGCGTACTCCTCGAAGCAGACTGCGCATGTTGCGATGTGGTCAACGACATCCTCTATCTCGGGATGCGAGAGTCGCCGCCGCGCGATCGCCTCAAGAACGTCCTTTCCGGGGCATCCCAACCGGTCTGGGTTGGGGAAATCAGATTGGACGACCTGAATGGCCAGCCTAAGGAGGCGACTCTCGTCCCGACGTGCAACACGCGGAACCCGCTGTTTCTCTTCCATCATTCGCGCTCCCGTTGGCCGGCACGCCTCATCTGGTCGGCAGTGAGTTCCTCATACGCCCTTTGAACACCGTAATAGAACCTCTTTTTCGCTTGCTTTGCTGAAATGCCCACGCCCCTACCGATCGCCTTCCAGGAGAAACCCAGCATTCGGTAATGAAGAAGGTGTCTCACTTCATGTGGGAGGCGGGAAAGAAGGCTCCTAATCACCAACTCCGTTTCGAGAGCCGCAGTCCAGTCGGTGGCAGCGAGCCGATGATTTTCCTCGAGTTCCTTCAGGAGACCTTCATAAGCTAAGCGGTTAACCTTTAGCAGTTGTGCGCGAACTCGGTTGTGGAAGGCCGTGATCAAATAGCCATTTAGATTCCGGCTGACTTCCGGTGTAGCCTGCATGCGGGTCGAGACTTCGATTGCAACGTCTTCGAGAAGTTCGGCGGCGCACGCACCGTCTTGTAGCTCTATTTCGACGTAGCGGTAAGCCCAAGGCCAAAGGCGCTGCGATGCCTCAACAACGCGGGGATCAATTGGCTCGCCGTGCCGGACTTCCGGTCGAATCCAAAACGGCGGCATTGGCCCGGCATCTTTTCGTTTCGGCTTCTGAGCCTCTCTCATCGCATTCAGTCGTACGAGCCACACGGTTGGCACAGGGTGGTTATCGGAGAACCAGTGTGTCCCCCCTATATTAAATAAGAGTTTGTAGAGCAGAAAAGTCCCAAAAATTAATGAAAATTGTTTCCGGTGAACCTAAATCTGCTGACTTGCCGCGAATTTTGATGGCTTATGGGACTTTTCCCCCCTCTCAACGCTTATTTCATTTGGAGCCGAATATGGTGAACTGGGCGCACAGATGGATCGGTGATGTTCTAAGAGCTTTAGGGGTCCGTTTGCCGGGGCTTCGCCGGCGAGTCAAGAAATCTCTTGACGACCTTGACCGAGAGATTTGCAACGCCCGTCTGCCGAATACGGCGTATTCTTCGGAAGAGCGACTGGATGTTGACGCTCTGGCTTCCACCGAGGAACTTCGATTGATCATCGGCCTCCACCTGGACGGTTGGACGTGGCACGAGATCAACAACTGGTTGCGCAACAGATGACCAGCAGGAGTCCCTGCCTCGCGACGCAAGTGTCGGTTGTGCTCCCTAAAACTTGCCGGGATTGTTGGGTTAGGGGTGGTGGTTCCAGCTTTGCCGGAGCCTGTTCGTTCAGCGTCCTCGTGAATGATCTAGCCCGTGGCGAGGCTTGCGCACGTCCTCAATCTCAATAGCCGCCTTGCGAAGGGCGCTTTGATAACGACCCAGCCAGCCGCCCCAGCCGTCCTCAACTGGGGCCATCCCACTTTCCATAAGTCTCCGCGCCGTTTCTTCTTGATGATGTCTATTAGTCAGGATCTTTTCGGAGGGGCCGAACTCGTCGACTTCAAGCAACGGCCGTCCGTTCTCGAACAGCTTGCGCAGACGTACGAACCTGTTGGTTCGCAAGCCGCCCCTGCCTCGCGCCTCGGCCATCTGAGGTGTGTGATAGATGCAATGCACCTTGGCGTCGGTGCCCTCCAGCATCATGAAGCTGCGGCCGCTCCCTTCATCTTCAGCGTGCGCCAGTATCCTGCCTTCAAGGGTTGTGCAGTTGCGAAGATCGAACATGACCAGCGGCAATCGCGTATCCGATACCGGCACACCGTGAGCGGCCAGGATCTTCTGCCGGTCCCCCAGACGTTGCATGGCTCTCAGTGCGGTTTCGAAATCCTGGTGTACTAGCCAGCGGTCCGGCCCGGCAGCTTCAGCCAGTCCCATGTTTTCCAGCGCTCTCAGTCGCGCAACAACGTACTGGTTTGGCGGCTGCGCTGAATTCCTGCCAACTGTGAAATGCGAGGATTCGCCATCTGGCGGCTTGTCCCGAGCAATTGCCCGGTCCAGCGACGTGAACCGGTGCTGCGATACCTCGCGGCGCTGTGCTTCAGCGATATCGCGTTGTGTGCGATACCCGAGCTGCCGGGTACACAGATCCTCAGCGATGCTCCGAATACCATGCTTCACGTAATCGCGTTCGAGGCGGAGCGATCTTCCATCTTCGCGTACACCGCGCAGCGCGATGTGAACGTGAGGGTTGTCGGTATTGAAGTGCGATGAGGCTACCCACTCGAGGCGCGTATCGAGATCCCGTGTCATGCGCCGCATCAAGTCGCGCGTCAGCTGAACAAGATCCATCTTGTCTCCGAACTCCGGCGACACGATGAGCTTCCACATGCGTTCATCGCCGGCCGACTGCCACTGGTCGAGACGAGCGGCGATATTGATCCCGCGCTCTGTGGCATCAAACCCGGCCTCAACCGCGCGCCCTTGGCTGGCGCTCTCGCGAGCGATGTAGCGTCCGTGTGCCTTCCACTGCCCGCGAGTGGCATTCTTCGCGTACATCACCCTGACGGCGCATCGTTGATTGTAGGGGCGAGACGGGTAAGGACGCCGGGCCCGCGGCTTGCGCCGCTGGGCGCGCAGTTGTCGGATATAGCGAACAATGAGGAGGTAGGTGGAGCTCCAAGTTCGGGGCGAACTGCCTTTCCGGGCTCGCGGCCTGCGGGGGTAGAGCCGAAATTTCGTCGTCTTGCTATCGCCCACGACTTGGCTCCAGCAGGCTGGCCCCGGCCTTCCGAATCGTGCGTTCAATGTAATCCTGCTGCCTATTCTCAGCGCCCTTCTTTGAGAGGTCACGTGTGCGGATGGCGGCGGCTACTTCTTGTTGTGTGGCTCCATGGGAAAGAGCGTAGACCGCATATGCCAGATCAATTCTGTTTCCGTCGCCCGCATACCGGGGATCGGATCGGAAGGCTTCGATGGTCTTCCGTTGCAGTCCAATTGGAAGCGTAATCGTTTGAAGGCGGAAGCGTTCGCGCGCCTGGAGCCTCTCTTCGAGGCTGCGTCGCACACTAGCGAGAAAGTCATCGGCCCGTAAATAGACTTTTCCTTCCGCTTCGACGAGCCGTACCAACGGATACAAACCCGTCGTGACGTCCAGATACCGGGGCTTTCTATTTGCGAACGCGCTGAGGCGACCGAAGTGCCTCCAGTCGGCTGCACCTGCATCGCCACCAAATCTTTCGGCCAAAGCTCGTGCGGTTGCCGTGCTGAGCTGCTTGTCGAGCTGCTGGGGGTGCTTAAGCCAGGCCTGGAAGTTGGATGGCGACGTTTCCACAACAACTGCCGGATGGAATCCATCGCGATCCATCGCGGCAACTGCGTCGGCAGTCAAATCGTCGACCAGGCTCAGGTTATGCTCGCCCTTTGGGCGAATGAAGACGTGCCTGCCTTCATGATTCTGCCTTTGCAGCCAGGGCACTGAGTACAGCAAGGTGTCCTGATCCCACACCCGGAGCAGCATGTTCGCGTTAACTCCTGCTGTCTGCGGTAGGAAAACGCCGACTTCGAACAGTTGAGAGCCCATGGCTATGATCTGTTGGTGAACTGAAATAGTCGGGTTGGAGGTCATCGCTCCACCCGATCCGGCAGCAAGGGATGCGAACCGTTGAGCGCGCTGGTCGCCACGCTTTTCAAGAAGCGTTCATAGCGCTCTCTCCCTCTGGCCACCGAGGCAGACGACTGTTCGGGTAAACCGGTGAGCAACGCTTTGGCGAGGGTATCCACGAATGCGAACAGTGTTTGGTTTACCCGTTGCATCCGTAATAAATCGTTCTGAATCTGCTCGATGGCGGTGGTGATGCGCCGTTCGACTGCTTCCTCGCTATCGCCGAGCGCTTGCTCTACGGCGTGCCTGATGATTGCCGTTGAAGTAAATCCTTTTTTCCTCGCGGTTTGGCGAATCTGCTTGATCGTCGTCTCCGAAAACCGGATCGTGCGTTGTGGCATAAAAAAAAACTCCCCCTCACTTTCAAGGTCTTGGGCGAGGGTGTTTTCGGACATCAAAAACAAAAATATTTTGCCTGCATCCCATTGGGATGCACCCGCGAAAAAGTGCATCCCGGACTAACTGTCTGATGCAGTAGAGCTTGAGCCGGAAAAGAAAGCCCAGTGAATCCCAACCCTTTATGTTCCACTCCGCGTTTTCCGCTGTCTGGTTAGTCATCACCAGGGGTTCATGCTGGTTCAAACCATTTACACGTTGCTCTGTTTTGGTCCATACTACTGACAACTTGGTTCACTCTATGCAAACAAGCCGGTTAGTTCTGCAGCATTTCCGCGCTCTGAAAACTGAGAATCCGCGTTCGAAGATCGCGTTCTTTCGCGGCCTATACCCGGAAATCGTAGCCACGCTGAGTATAGGTCACACTCTAAGAGACATTCATCAGCGGCTAGTCAAAGATGGCGTCGAGATTTCGTATCCGCTCTTACGGAACTATATCAACCGCATTCGCCGCGAGAGATCTCGGTCCGTATTTGCTCAGAGGAGACCAGCGCCAACGTTGCCAGTGGCGCTGGAGCGGGCGCCTGCTGCAACTGAAGATCCGCTGGCTAACGCCATGAAAGCTCTCAGTAAACCGCGATACGACATTCGCCAAGCTATGTGCGATGGAGACCCCACGAAAAAAAAGTTGATTTGACTGTCCGAAAATACCCTCTCCCAAGACCTTGTAAGTGAGGGGGAAATTCGATGGCAAAGGACAGTTCGAACGCCAACGAGGGTTTAACGACCGTCAGCGACGGTACGATCCACCTGATTCTGCAAGGCAAAGGCGGCGTCGGCAAGAGCGTAATCGCCGGTTGGCTGGCTGAATTCCTGATCAGCCGTGGCCGCCAAGTGCGATGCATCGATGGGGACCCTGTCAACCGATCGCTAAGCCAGTACAAAGCTCTTGCTGCCGAAAATCTCGACCTGGTCAACGAAGACGGACTGATTCAGCGGTGGAGCTACGATTCGCTCGTCGAGCGTTTTCTGACGTCAGTTGATGCATTTGTCGTGGACAGCGGCGCCACTGCGTTTCTGCCGTTCTGGACGTACATCGTCGAGAACGAGATGATCCGGGTGCTGCGCGAGGCCGGGCGGAAGGTTTATCTACACGTGCCAATTACTGGCGGCGAGACGCTTAACGATACGCTTCTCGGATTCTCTGCCGTGGCAAGCGCAATCACCGATCGCAGCATCATCGTTTGGCTGAATGAATTCTTCGGCCCGGTTACGCACGGCGGGAAAAGGTTCGAAGAAATGCAGGTTTACTCGGACAATCGGGATAAGGTTCTGACATCGGTGGCACTGCTGCAGCGAAGCCCCGACACATACGGGCGGACGATCCGTACGATGCGGGAGAAGAAGCTGACCTTCGATGAAGCAATCAACTCCCCGGAATTCATGCTGGTGCAGCGTTCACGCTTGCATCTCGTACGCCGTGACCTGTTTGAGCAACTGGAAAACACGCCGTTCGCGGAAGCGCGTTGATATGGCAGATCTGAACATAGGAACCCTGATTGAGGAACTGGCCCGGCGATACGGTGTTCGCTTGGATAGTAATGACCCGGCGATCACGATCGTGATACTGAACCAACTGGTATTAGAGAACGCTATCGAGGAATTCATGGACTCGATCGACAGCCGCTTGGCGGAATTTGAGGCGTCCGTGCAAAAAGTCGAGTACCAAGCCGGAAAACTGCTAGCTGAGAAAGTATCAGATGCTGCAGCCTGTGTGCGAGCGGCACTGCAGAAAGACATCGAAGGCGCGGGGTTGAAAGCGGCCCATCTCGTGTACATGGTTGACCAGGCACACAAGCGGCCAGCTATTATTCGCTG